>ERZ825159.391-NODE-391-length-57752-cov-10.547793_pt1 | contig 57752 bp, 68 predicted proteins | sample MGYA00519932_ERZ825159 | MGnify/ENA primary metagenome ERZ825159 (study PRJEB31778, sample SAMEA3449191) | human gut metagenome | biome: human gut; feature: human-associated habitat; material: faeces | place: United Kingdom | collected 2010/2012 ... | reverse complement strand
ATAGAGTTAAATATCGAAAACATTTCAATCAGTTCACCATGTCGTTATTGTTATACTGTGTTATGAAATTTTCTTTCCCTTATTTTTTCCCATATTAAGGTTCATGAAAACCAATGTGAGAATATAACACAAGGGAAAGAGTAAGGGAAAGCTCACTTGCTACAAACTTAGTATTTTCAAGGGTTTGCGAAGAATTTGATAATTAAATATAACAGTTATTAAATTTCCTAAAATATGTGAAATATCAACTGGAAGTTATACACATCTACATTCCGTTCGTAATATACATTACTATCTATAATCCTTTGGTATCTGAGCAAATTTTTTCAAAAAGCTTTCTCTGGTATTATCATTTACAAACAATTCTCGCAACTCTTTCTCATTTTCTTCTCCTAAGGACACATATTGTTGCAAAAATATTTTGGTTAAATATAGATAATTTCCCTGTATCAATCGATAGTAAGAGCTTTCTAATAGGGTGTTTATCATTTTTATGCTTTGCTCATAGGTTTTGGTCTCTTCATAAAAGGATCTAATAAGAGGCAGAGTATAATAAAAAGCAGCTTCATACGCTTTTACCCTTTGCCTCATAGAATTTTCAAAATCTGCACTGTCTATATAACAGCGATTAAACGTCATATCTGCTTTTTGACATTTTCCTTCAACTATCTTATTATGGTTTTCCCAAATGTTTTCAAAAAAATGCGTAAATATACTCTTATCCGTTCTAACATAAACTGCTTTTTTCGCTGACATTTTGGGAATAAAATCATAGTTCCATCCCCACTTAAAGCTTCCACCTAAATCAGTTTGCTGGAATAGACTTAATACCCTGCGACGATGATTGCAATAATCATCAGCCCAGATACGATTACCAAGATATCGCATGCCTAGTTCTTTAGCAATCAATGGTGAAAAAACTTCATCTAATAACATATTCCACCCTTCCACCATCAAATCTCTCTCCGTATGTTCTGCTTCATACTCCGGCAACCAAGTACTGATTAAATATTTTTTGTATTTTTCAAACTCCATACTATGTAAATTCTCCATAAATCCTTGTTACTTACCCGTAATTTGTGACTAATTCATTAAATTCCGATTTCTCTTTCTATTCAACTACACGCCAACTTCTTTAAAAGATTAACATAATATTTAAGCTCATTCAAGGAACTCAAATAAACACACAAGTGGAATACCTCAAATTAAGTTTGTTTATTTGAAATTGCAATATAACTGCATATAGAAATCAGGAAACTTATACAGTACAAAACAACCGCTCCAAAACTAAACAATACTTCTCCCAAATAAGTTAGTCCTGGCATAAATCCATATCCAGGAAGATTATTATAGTAAATCATCAGTCCTATGGATATAAGCAGCGGAACTAGTTCTGCCGAAAACAATATCCGCCAAAGCTTTTTTGTTTTCTTGCGAATGGATATCGCAAATAATATTATTTGAAATATTAAAATCACTATATATGTAATCAGTAGGAACAGTGCCATTACTATTTTCCTCCGTAAATTCAAATTTGTAGCTGAGAATACTCAGCCCTTTTCTGCTGATAAGTATAACAGAAAACGACTGTATTCTCAATCAGAACCTGTCGAAATCCTCCTGCGTTGCAAGTTCTGCATATTTACAGTCATCGTTTCTGCTCTCTGCATACATATCATTGATAAGACCTATCGACAGCATATCAAGATCTGCCATCGATAAGCCTAACTGCACACAGCGAAGCAGAAACAACGGGGTTGTCATTTCACGCTCAGTTGGGCGAACTTTTTTTTAGACTCAACATCCGTTTTCACATTCAGTCCCCAGAGTTCAATCAGCTGTGGAAGAACCTGGTAAATAGAGAATGTATTGAAATTATCAAGCCACTCTTCTGGAGTATCCGGGATAGAGGGGTCTGCGTGTTTAGCCATAATAAAAGCTATATTCTCAAACATCTCAAGTGAGAACATATCCAGATTTGATGACTCTTCCTTCCCATCACCGATACTTTTCTCAAGCACGGCAAGGTCTTTATAAATATCCCTCTGAAACTTTAATCTGTAGATTCGTGGGATGGCTGCACTCGCTTTGAATGCAACCATCTGTCCATCAATCTCTATATCTTTTCTGATTCCCATATCCTGCTCCTCCTTAAGATACAACCTTGGCTGATTTTGCAGACTGCTGTTCAGCGACCGCTGTCGGCTGGTATACACTCTTGTACCAGTTGTTATAAACTGTATCCGTAGTAGTATCACCCGTCTTAGCCTTAACATATCCGTCTGCCATCGGTCTTGCCTTGATGGTAAGTGTCTCTGTCTGTACTTCCTTCTCATCCTCATTGGTTTTAGACTCAATTGTTGGACGGGATGCAGTACAGTTATAAAGCACATGACGGATTTTTCTGATATCTCCATCAAATTCAAACAGAAGTGCAAAGCTGCCTGTCTCCGAATTTGCATTCTCGACCAGAACCTTATTGGCATCCTGTTCCTCTTTTAAGATATCTGTACGGAATGACTCAGGAATCATGGCAAGTTCAAGGTCACCATCATATCCCTGATTGTTGTTGATTACATAATACTCAATACCATCTGCATAGAATGATTCCGGCTCACCTGTCGGATCCATGCTGATGGATACTGCACCCGGCATCGGTACAGGAGTTTCAAAACTTACCGTGCCTTCCTCTGCAACAGTAATCGGTGCATAATGCACATTGCAGATATTAAACTTGACTTTATTCTTTTTATTAGCCATCTTTATATCCTCCTTCATACTGGCATGGCAAACTCGAAGGCTACCTCATAGAGTTTTTCTTCCTCTATCCATACCTCCGACTGCTCATAAAAAATACCGTGATTATCAAGCACGGCAGTTACTTTTTCTTCCAAGGCCACATCCTTGAAATCTGTGTACAGTTCAATCCTTACTTCACTCATTTTGTAATAAACCCTGCCATCGGCTGCGAAGTTATCACTCCCCGGTAACAGGTAACACAAAAATGGCGGGGCGGGACTTTCTCCCTCTGCAAAATGGTCATACGCAAAGGGAATCCCAATTTCTTCTATGATTTTCACTAATTCATCCATCATGAACCTCCGATCGCCTTTTTAATATCAGACTCCAGTTGTTTGACAGCACTTTCTTCAGCAGGTGCGATATGTGGGACTGCCTTTGTCCTTCCACCGCCCCTTTTTGCATGACCTTTCTCAAGCAGATGTGCAAGCTGATATTTCTTTGGAGAATGTACTGTAAGTTCCAAAGATTCAGAAGTCTCTTTTGTTGTACTGACCTTCCAACTCTTCGAGTAGGCACCTGTTTTCTTTGGAGCATTTGCCTGGATATCTTTTTTCACTGATCGTCCCGCTTTCCTCACAGCCACCTTCATATCCGAGGTAACAAGGTCTTTATATTCCATAAGTCCTTTCATGACTTCGGATGCCAAATTATCAATCTGTACATTTGCCATGCTATCTCCTCACTTTCCTGCATCTGAATTTCAAGCATTTATTCTTGTAATTCATGTGGTCAATAAATGTAATATCATAAAGTTCCCCGTTAAATAAAATACGGAGTTTTGTGCTGTCAGCATCCGCAAGCATCTTACAATAACGGACTGTAAAAGCAAGGTCGGATTCATACAGCGTATTGGCCGCCACACTCTTTTCAGAACCGCTCTCACCACTTACCGTGGCATAACACGAATAATAGTCTGTCCACCTGTTTTTATAGTTTCCGATGGCATCTGTTACGACCTCATTCTTCTGAAATGTTATCCTTACATTTAAAAGTGCTACTTCCATCAGAATCCCGCCTTCCTAATACCAGAAAGCAGGGAACGGAGTGACATGGCAAGTGCATGATGGTCACAGTCCTCACGATGCTCATACTGATATGCCACCGCATACATGACTGCTATCTTTGCAGTTTCCTTTTTCTCAAATACGGCCTTACTTTTTATTCTGGCAATGTCCATACACAGACGCTCTGATGAGACAATCAGATTTTCAAGAAGTGCATCATCATCGTCAAAATCAATACGAAGATAATTCTTCATTTCTTCAAGTGAAATTATCATGCCACACCTCCATAAATCTTTAAAGGCAGAGCAACTGTTTGTCACTCTGCCCATTGGTTCTCTTAGGCTTTTCCCGCCTGTGCATCGGACTTCAGCTTAAGAATCTGCACTGCTTCTGGAAGTACTAACTTACCATCCACACGCTCCTTAGCCACCATGCCGATCATGCCGTTTCCTGCAAAGAGTTCATTGAGCTGCTTGAAGGAACGTGTACCACGGTCTCCGATGTTGTAATACTTATAATCACCGAAGGAAATCGCATCTGCAGGTGCATAAGCAGATGTGCGTACCTGGTAACCAAGAACTCTGTCCGGCTCTCCTGCCTGGTATGATGGCTGCCAGATGTATGCCCCGTTGTTATCCTTTAACTTACGAAGCTGTGCTAATGTAGCATCGTTCATAATAAAAGATGCATTCTTACGATAAGGTCTCTTCAAAGCATAAACCAGATCAAAGAGGTCATCGGACTTAAGTGCTGCCGTAAGTGTTCCTGCAAGATGTCCACCATCTGTTGCATTGAAAATACCTGTAGGCTTGCCCTTGCCATCTCCATTAAGGAAGGCATCCTCTTCTGCATTTCCGAGTGCCTTACCGAACTCTGTGATAATGTAGTTCTCAAGAGGGAAAGCAGAATCATACAGAAGTTCCTCTGTGATTTTGATAGCAACATGAAGCTTATATGCATCCAGAATCATCTGGTCAAATGTAGCATTTCCAAATGAAAGGGCTGCTCCTTCCTCAATCCATGCAGCAGCCGGCTTTGTAGCTGCGATGTTAATCTTATGCTCCCCGGAAGTTGTAATTTTGGTCGCAATGCCTCTCATGATATTCTCCTCTGAAAGAACATCGATCAGTCTGTGGTCATACTCTTCCGGAACAAGGTAACCACCATCTGCATCCACACCTTCCTGTAATACATTGGAAACCTGTCTGAAGTTGCTGCGGATTGCATTTAACATAGCCTTCTTATACTCATCAGATGCACGGCCTGTCTTTACCTTGCCCTGTGGCTCGTCCTTATAAGGCTTTCCTGTAATAGGGGAATTCACAGGCTTGGAAAGTTCCTGCTCCCTTCTCTCGGCTCTCTGCTGTCTGTCGATGGAATTGGTAAGTTCCTCGATGTCAGCCTCCATTCTGCTGTATGTCGCAGCATCCTCGGCAGATAAATTGCCGTTCTTATCCTCATGGGTATTTACAAATTCCTTAGCCATCTCCCATGCCTTGGCTCTCTTGTCAACTAATTCCTGTACTGTCATAATCGCAGTCCTCCTTAAATATACTTTTTGATAAGATTCAGACGGTCTCTGATTTCTTTGGCAGATACACCGTCAGTTACATTCGTGGCAGGGATTTTTGCCTGCCCTGCAACATCCACACTTGGCTTTCTGTAATGCTCCTCCAGCTTATTAAGGAGTGCATTGTTTACAGCTTTGCGTGAAAAAAGCACTGAATTGGATGATTTCTTTTTCTCATCCTCTTCGGTGCTTTCTTTATCAGACTCGCCATCTTCATCCGGCTCATCATCTTCTTTTTTAGGGAACTCATTTTTTGTGATGATATCATCAGCAAATCCAAGTTCCACCGCCTTGGTTGCATCCATCCATGTTTCAGCATCCATAAGCCTTGATAACTTTGCCCTCGACATTCCTGTCTTTAAGGAATAGGCATTTATGATAGAATCCTTGACCCCTTCGAGCATTTCGATGGCTTTTGCCATCTCGGTATGATCACCGAATGCTACTGTCGCAGGGTTGTGGATCATCATCATTGAAACCGGGGACATGAGTACATTGTCACCTGCCATTGCAATCACAGATGCTGCCGAAGCTGCAATACCATCAATTTTTACTGTGACATTCCCCTTGTAATCTGTGAGCATATTGTAGATTTGAGCTGCTGCCACACAGTCACCGCCCGGTGAATTGATCCATACAGTGATATCACCACTTCCGGCATTTAATTCATCCTTAAAAAGCTGTGGAGTGACATCATCATCAAACCACGTCTCCTCTGCGATGGTTCCGTTAAGGCTTAGAACTCTTTCTACGATTTCCTCGTTTGTTTCCTGGTTGAGCGTTTTCCTGCTCTTCCAGTTCCAGAACTTCTTGTTCTTCATCGGAATCCTCCTCTTCTTTTTGTGCTGAATCTGCAAAAATTCCTGCATCTTCAAGTTTTGTCATATTACCGTTGATAAGATATAAGTCTCCGCCAAGTTCAGCGGGTATCCTGTCAAGGTTCTCAAGTTCACGGATATCATTTGCAGACATCCAGCCATTCTGCCTTGCTGTTGCATATCCGTTCATTCTGCTCTGGTAATCTCCACGAAGGAGACCATCCACATTGAACTTGATAAAATAGTCTTTCTTCTCCTCTTCTGACAGAAGTCTGCGTACCATTGCCTGCTCCAGTCTTGTAATCCACGGACGGAGCGTATACACAACAAACTCCAAAGACTGCTGTTCAATATTGGAAAAGGTTGCTTTATCAAGCTGTCCAATCATATGAGCCGGAACTCTGTATATCCTTGCAATCTCTGATATCTGAAAATTTCTTGTTTCAAGGAACTGTGCCTCAGACGGATTTATGGAAATCGGTGTATACTTCATTCCTTCTTCCAGAACTGCCACCTTGTTGGAATTGGATGAACCGCCAAATGTCTGTGTCCAACTTTCCCTTACCTTTGACGGGTCTTTCAATGTTCCCGGATGTTCAAGGACACCACTAGGAGCAGCCCCGTTTGCATAGAACTTACTGCCATACTCCTCAGCTGCAATTCCAAGACCTATGGCATTCTTTGCCATCGCAATAGGCGAATATCCCACAAGACCGTCAAAGGAAAGCCCCGGAACATGAAGAACATCTTCCGGCTTAAGCCTTACAGTTCCTGCTTTATTGGTAGGAGCATCATCGGAACTTACCGAATATTCATAATAAATATTTCCTTTATCATCCCTGTCCACATTCATCCTGTCCGGCATAAGCGGATACAGTCCGAGAACTTCTCCCTTGCCATTGCGAATGATCTGGCTGTATGAGTTGCCCCACAACAGCAGATGTGTAAGTGCTACCTCAAAGAAGGAATACGCTGTCATCTCTGGGTTTGGTTCATCATGTAACAGATGGTATAAAGGATGGTCGATTGCCTTTTCCTTTCCACCATTTTTGTTGTATTTATAAACATGAAGTGGCAGACTCGCCACCGACTCCGAAATAACACGGACACAGGCATATACTGCCGATGTCTGCATGGCACTTCGCTCATTTACCCTTTTCCCGGATGCACTCTGTCCAAGAAAAAAACTGTATGCACTACCCGCTGTCCTGTTTGTGGGTGCATCTCTTGATTTAAAAATTCCACTAAATATTCCCATAATTTCCACCATCCTTTTCCAAAAATAGGCATAATAAAAGCACCTAACCTCATATGGTCAGATGCTTTCATTCTGTTTGTATAATCTTTTTTATGCAATTATAGAGCATTCTGGTGTACGAACAAGAAATTGATACCCGTTATTTTTCCATATCCATGATAACATTCCTGCTACGTGATGACGATTTGCATTTGGAATGGTACTAGATATTCTTTTCATTACTTGAGATATTAATACTCTAGTATTAATTCCTCTAGGATAAAAATGGATTATCATAAGCGTTTCACGTTCAATAATTCTTTTTTCTGCATAAGTTAACATATCATTCTCCTCTTCTTACATACAACTGAATATTGGAACTATTTTTTCCTGTGGGTTCAACTCCTGTTAGTTCTCCTCGTTTGACAAAATGATAAAAATTACGTCCTAGGGATAGCTTGATTCCTCTGGGAATACAATTCCAATCCTCAAAAACAGACATTACAGTAAATGGCTCCCCTATCGGCATTTCTAATGCCTTATTTTTCAGATACTCATACCTAACATCAAATTCATCAACTGAAATAGGGTACTTCTTAACATATTGTGCTATAGATATTCCCTTATTCTCAGCTTTTCTAACGACATCATCGTACTCAGCATCTGTAAGTGTTACCACTACTTGATATGACATTGTTTTCACCCGCTTTCTGGTTAGGTTATATAATCTTATATGTTGTGTAACTGATTATATAACCTAATCAGTTTATTGTCAAGCAATTTAAAAAACAAGTAACCCTCTTGTGTCATACACACTTTCAGAAGTGTCATTGCCACAACGGATTGCTCGATCAAGTGCCATAATACAGGCTATGGCTCCATCTATCTTTTCTGTTGATTTCGATTTATCTGCCTTGATGTTTCCGGCAGGGTCTGTTCGGATATATATGTTATCCATATTCCACCGAAGGACTGGATGCCCTCCGTGTGCTATCCTCTGTTCAAGCACAAGTTTCATTAGTTCCTTGGTAGGCGGTGACATGGAGGCAAATCCCTGTCCCATAGCCACAACATTAAATCCCATTCCTTCAAGGTTCTGTACCATTTGTACCGCTCCCCATCTGTCGAATGCAATCTCACGGATATTGAACCGCTCACCCAGATGTTCTATGAATTTTTCTATAAATCCATAATGGACTACATTACCTTCCGTTGTCTGTATATATCCCTGCTTTTCCCAAACATCATAATTTACATGATCTCTTCGGACACGCAGGTCAAGTGTTTCCTCCGGCAGCCAAAAGTAAGGAAGTACATAATATTTCCCTTCTTCATCTTCCGGCGGGAACACAAGGCAAAACGAAGTAAGGTCGGTGGTGCTTGAAAGGTCAAGACCTCCATAGCATACACGCCCCTCAAGATCATCCTCGTTAACAGGAAATGCACAGGCATCCCATTTTTCCATTGGCATCCATCGGATACTCTGCTTTACCCATTGATTCAGTCTTAACTGACGGAATGCATTCTCCTCTCCTGGATTCTGCCTTGCTGATTCACAGGCGGCTTCGACCTTATCAATTCCGATTGTTTCCCCAAGAGACGGATTAGCTTTCTTCCAAACTTCTGGGTCTGTCCAATCTTCATCAACTTCTGCACCAAATATCACAGGATAAAATGTGCTGTCATGCTTTCTGCCTTCCATAATATCCAGAGCCTTCTGATGCACCTCATAGCAGATACTTTCTGTATTATTTCCGGCAGTAGTTATAAGGAAATACAGTGGTTGCATTCTTGCATCACCAGAGCCTTGAACCATAACATCGTATAATTTACGATTTGGCTGTGTGTGCAATTCGTCAAAGATAACACCGTGTGTATTGAAGCCGTGTTTGTTAGAAACATCAGCTGACAGCACTTGATAAGTACTTTTTGTCGGAATGTACTCCAACTTCTTCTGTGACTCATATATTTTGATTCGCTTACTGAGTGGTTTAGAAAAACGCACCATATCGGCAGCTACATCAAATACAATTTTTGCCTGATTCTTATCTGCTGCACAGCTGTATATCTCTCCACGCTGTTCCCCTTCGCATAATAGTAATAATGCTACGGCAGCCGCCAGTTCACTCTTGCCATTCTTCTTTGGGATTTCCACATATGCCATGTTAAACTGCCTATACCCATTCGGTTTTATTGTTCCAAATACATCCCTTATAATCTGTTCCTGCCAGTCCATCAGCAAGAACTTCTTCCTTGCCCATGTGCCTTTGGTGTGGCACAGATTCTCTATAAAATTCACTGCAAAATCCGCCTCAGATTTATCATAGTGAGAATCCTCTGCCATGAATCTAGTTGGTTTATATTTTTTCAATTTTCTCACATGATCACCTCCACGAAAAAAGGAACCCTGATGGGTTCCTCTTAAATGCTTTATGCTTAAATTCAAATCATGGCATCCAGTTTTTCATATTCAGCCAATCTTCTTTCATATTCCTGTGCAATGCACTGTCTTCTGAATCCGTTCTTTTCGCATCTGCCTTTCTTATAAAGTTCCTCAAGTTCTGCCTTCCTTCTTTTTAGAACCTCGATTTCGTTTCCTTCCTGTATTTCTTTTACATCCTTTTCAAATCGTGTCATGCTCGTATCCTCCGTTTTCTCTGTTTTCCCTTTCGGTATGTGTACATTACCGTACTTCCACACTTATTGGAATACGATTATGCACCAGATATTCAGAGGGATTATTGTGTATATCATGCCATAGTATCTTCTAAGTTTGCTTTCTCTTCCTTCAAACTTTTAAGTACCCCCACCACTTCCTCCTCATTCATTTGTGACACTTTCCTATAAAGTTCATACTCGGACTCAGTGCTTGGTGCTGGAAGTGGCAATGGAAAATGTCCGATAATATAATCGGTGGATACATCATAGGCTATTGATATTGAAACCAGTTCATCCATAGTCATCTGTGTCTTATTATTGATGATTTTCTTGATCCTTTCTACGTCTATCCCACACTTATTTGCGAATGTATCAATGTCCATTCTTTCAAATTCTATTAACTGCTGTACTCTTTCCCCTACTTTTTTATAAAATTCTTCCATACTGAACCTCCTAATTTTTCACATCATAAAACATACTTTCACGAGTATCAATCAAAAATACTAATAATCCGTGGTATGGCTATGTATTATTGTAATTATTTTTTCCTGCTCTTCATTGCAAACTCCAATGCTCTGAAGGGCTTCTCTCGTGCCACAGTCGGGGCAGATTTGCGTTTCCCCATCTGCTCTTGAAAGTGCAGGCGGTTCATGGTATATCTGCCCACAAATGGGGCAGATTCTTTTTTGTAGGCTTGATTTAATCTTCATTGCAGCACCTCCGGCTTTTCTCTATTGCTTCATACAAGGTATTCTCATCAAATCCGAATGCCCTGTATCCTTCAAGACAGGTCTGAACATATCTGATGGTCGGCATACCTATCTGCCTGTCCTCATGCATGATGTACACATATACCTTTCGTTCCCTTACCTTCCCAGATTTGATTCCCGTTATCGGCAGGGTCATTTCTGCCTTGTAATAAAAGGTCGGATAGCCCTCGTACCTGTCAAGGGCAAGTTCATCATCAGTTGTTGTTTCCCATACCGCCACAGGAACGCTTGCACCTGCCTTTGGCTCAATGGTTAGGTAAGAACCTGTCTTACTTCCCTTAAAGAGCAGTTCATAATCCGGCACAACAGACGTGCCGATGATCCGTGCATTGGGGCATCGGAATCGCATCTGTGGAATGTTTAGGTTGCTGCCGTAAGCAATATAGTATCTTTTCTGCATTTCGCATCCATCCTTTCTGAAGGAAATACCCTTCTACCACCTTAAGACCGCCGAAGCGGTCATTCCTTTAAGGTGATACAAGGCTATCCCCTTGCAGTTCTGAATGCTGTGTCCCCTGCAAGTCTCTTTGTAAGAATCTCTCTTGCTGTCTTGAACTCATCCCCGATGAATCCAAGTCTGAGGAGCCAAGTTCTCATTGCATATTTTGGATTTTCATTCTGCTGTGGCTTTGGGCTTGCCGTTTTTACTTCCTTTGCCATCTGGCTGAGTGCGAGGCAAAGCTGAATGTAGGCTTTAAGCTGTCCGGCATGGAGTCCGTTTCGCTTTCCATCAGCAGGGGCATCAAATTGGAAAAGTCTGAATTCAATGGTTCCCTTTGTAAAAGTCGCATGGTAGTTCAGCATATGGTATCGGCTGTCGTTGTAATGCTGTGACCTTCCGTAGTTGCAATTTTGACTTCCGTACCAAATGTCCGCCAAAGCTGACATGGTCTTTGGCTTTTTCCTGTTAAGACTCTCAAGGAATCGTGGGGCAACCGTTCTGCAGTATCTGTGCATTCTTCCCCTGTCAAGGTCAAGGGCATCTGCTATGAGGCTTTCGTGGCTTGCCATAATGTTTGCAAGGTTTCTCATGGTCTGTGGTGTATGCCCCTTGGCTCCGATGTGAATGTGTACCCCGCATCCCCTTGTTGCATCACTCTTTGCACCTGCGTGTCTTAACTGCCTTACAAGTTCCTGTAATATTTCAATGTCTGCGTAGGTAAGAATCGGTGTTACCAGTTCGCATTTTTCGCTGTCGCATCCGGCAATGCTGACATCCTTCTGGAATTTCCATTCCCTGCCCTGCTCATCCCATGCTGACCAAGTGTAGTATCCGTTCCGGCTTGCTGTGTTCTGAAATCTTCCTGTTCCGAAGTAGGTGGCTGCAATCTTTGCTGCCTTATCCCTCGTGATGCTGTTCATCTCGATTTCAACCCCGATGGTCTGCTTTTTCATTTCTTCAATCTGTCTTGTTGTTTTCTCGTTCATTCTATGTACTCCTTTTTGGCTTGTTTTCCTTTCGGTAGTACATATATCACTCTAAAGCACATAAATTGGAATACCACTACTGGACAAAGATACACACCGGTTATTGTGTATCTTTCCAGAACCCTACTCACCATCTGTACATATGTCCATGCCCATCGCAAGATCCGTCAGTATCTTTGTGTATCTCTCACACTCTGCACCTTCACTTCCTGCAACCGCCTGTAGAAAAAATGCAACTGCATCTTCTTTACAGTCCCATGTTTCTTCCTTTCCGTAGCAGATGGTCCTTATGGTATGCAGCTTTCTGCATGAGTCCTCGCCATAGACAACTCCGAGATGGCATCCATTATCCCATGCCACATGAATCGTGCCTGTATCATCCACACAGTCAACGGTCCCCCTTGTGCCTGTCGGCATATCTCTATAAGGGTCATTCATGGAGACAAGTTCAACCCTTGTACCCGATGGATATTCTTTCTTTACGGATTGAACTATATTTCTTGGTGGGAAAACCATTACTGCTCGCCCCCTTTCTTGGCTCCAGACTTAAATGCTGATGAGCCGTTCAGCTTGGAAAGCAGCAGCTTTCTGTCGGCTTTGTACTCATCCCCGATGAATCCAAGTCGGAGAAGAAAGCATCGGAATGCATATTTCTCATTTTCGTTTTCCTTTGGCTTGGCAGTAATTCGTTTCTGCTTCATGGTCATTTCGCAGATTGCTGTTATAAATTTTGTGTAGGTCATAGCCTCTTCCGGCTCGACCTTGGAAAACCAAGGGAATGAAACGGAATCCTCATTCATCTCAAACCGTAGGTCTGTAATCCCAAGTGCATCCTTTATAAGGCTCCCTTTTGCTTCAAGCAGGCTTGTAAGATTTCCAACATTTACCTTTGTAAATGGGATTGTAACTGTAAGTTCCATCGCACCTTCCGCTTCTGTTTCTTCGGCATCTTTGTTTTCTTCCCATTCTGCCGGGGTGATTCCTGTTGCCATGACGCAGGCATCAACGATTGGTGCAACCTCATCAATGTCATCGAAATCTCCGAATTCAAGCTCCCCGTTTCTGCCTACCGTGTAGTTTCCAATCTCGTATGCGCAGGATGGAACTCCAAGGTATCTTGCCTTCCCACCTATTTCTTTTTCAATGGCTGTGACCATTGCCTTCCGGCTTTCGCCTTTCACATTAAAATGTAGTACCATGCTATGTACCTCCCTTTCTTTTGGTATGTACATATATCACTCTAAACCCCTGTAAAAGCAACGATTATGTGCATTCACAGGGGTACAAATATACTGCCTTTATGTTGCAGATTCTTGTGCATAGTACATAATGCCGGACAAAACAAAGTAAACATTCGGTAATGCCACTCCGTTTCCCCACATCTTATATTCAGCAGAGTCAGACCTTGGATTCTGTAACCACTTTCTGATCTGGTTGTCCGTCTTTGGCTTTGTGGTCTTTCCCATTGCCTTGGCATGGATATGAAAGACTTCTCTCCATTTGGCAATATCCTCATCGGTTGGTTCTGCAATAGCAAGTCCGTCACACCACCAGTCCGGGAATCCCTGCAGTCTTGCACATTCCGTAGGTGTGAGCCTTCGTACTATATAATCAGTACTCTCCCCATCATTTACAATCGGAGGATCCTTATAATCCGTAGCAACTAAGGTATTGGCACATTCTTCATTTGCCTCGGTAAAAAAGGATGCCTTGGATGAAGAAAATCTCGGATGAGCCACACCGCTTGCTCCGGCTGCAACAAGTGTCGGTTCTACTTCCTCTTCAATCTGGAAACTGAAAGCAGCGTTGTAGCCCTGGTTCATTGCAGGTCTGCCAATACCATAAGATGGTTCCCCGACAAAGTTCTCTTCCGGGTTCTTCATCATCTGACTGGATGGGCCCTTGGGACCATCGTTTGCAGAAAGTGTGGCATGAACATCTGCAAATGCTACTGCGTGTTGCTCCGTTGCATTTAAGGTGTACATGATATCGGATTCCTTATATCCGTCCCCTTTATGGGAAGGTCTGCTGCCATTGCCTTCAAGTACAGCAATACCGCCCTGGTTACAGGTAGGATTTCCACCATTCGCATCAAGAGTTCTTGATGTTTCTGCCTCATAAAATCCGCTGTTCGGATTATCTGATTTCATGGAGTTGCTGTTCTTTGCACACACTCCAAATGCCCTCGGTTGGAATAATGTCTGATCATTATTTGTTCCAAGAGTTGCAGACAGGTCATCCTGTATCAGCGCACCCTTGCCACCGCCCTCACAGCCACATCTGATTTTCAGAGTTTTGGGTGTCTGCAATACAAACGGCTGATTATTTCCACCTGTTCCATAAGTAGATGAAACCGTCTGTGCCACAGTAAGTGGTCCCCGGTATCTTGTATCCTGTGAGTGGTTTTCAAACATTAAGCAGTCTGAGCCTGTTTCTCCAATGCCTTCTGTAATACCGTTGGCAGCGTCTTGCCACGACTTGAAGCCCTGCGCAGAATACCCAGACAGGCCTTCTGACTCAAATAATATTTTTCCGGCACTCCCTCCATCAAAATCTGCGACAAGGTAGATACGTTGTCTTCTCTGGGGAACACCCCAATACTGAGCATCGAGGAGTCTCCATGCAATACTGAAGCCTTCTCCCATGATGCGTCCTGCATTTTCCCATTTTGCAGGTTTAGGTACAGACACACATTCTTCTTTGACTTTGCAGATTTCGGTAAGGACTGCTCTGAAGTCCTCGCCCTTGTTTGACGAGAATGCTCCGGGAACATTTTCCCAGACGATGTATCTTGGATATTTTCCATTGGTAGCCTCCTTCATTTCCTTTATGATTCTGATTGCCTCGTAAAAAAGACTTGAACGGTTACCGCCCAAGCCTTCTCTTTTCCCTGCCACGCTCATGTCCTGACAGGGACTTCCAAATGTGATGATATCAACTGGCTCAATCTCCGAACCGCTGACCTCACTTATATTTCCAAGGTGTGTCATATTGGGAAAACGGACTGATGTGACCCTTATGGGAAACGGCTCAATCTCTGCTGCCCACTTTGGTGTGATTCCTGCAATGACTCCACCCAATGGAAAACCCCCGGAACCGTCAAAAAGACTGCCGAGGGTTAATGTCATTTTATTCTGTTGTTCCATCGGTATCCTCCATTCCTGCCACTGCATCTTCGTAACTGATCTTCTCACCATTACGGATGACATACACATCCGTGCTGTCACCATTCTTATATTCCAGATACCTCTTTACTGCCACATCCACAAATTTTGGTTCAAGTTCCACACCATAACAGATACGATCAAGCTGCTCACAAGCCATAAGTGTGGATGCAGAGCCTAAGAATCCGTCAAGAACGATGCCGTTTGCCTGTGTACACTGCTTGATAAGATATGCGATCAGCGGAACAGGCTTACTGGATGGATGCCCGAATCCATCTTCCTTTGAATTCTTGATACCATCAAATTCAAATACGGATTTCTGCTTCTGGTCACCATACCATTTGTGCTTTCCGTCTTTTCTCCAACCCCAGATGATTGGCTCCATGTTGAACTTCCAATCAGTCCTCATAAGCGGTGCCCTTGGCTTTTTCCATATAAGACCTGCACCGACCTTAAAGCCTGCATCTTCATATGCATCATAAAATACACGAGCCTTCATGGTCGCATAGAATACATAGATGGATGCATCGATAGCCATAACATTATGGAAATTGCTAAAGGCTTTCATAAGGAATTCATATCCGTCCTTATCATTTAAGTCATCATTGGCAATCTTGCCGGATGCATTCTCAAGTGCTACAAAGTAAGGTGGATCCGTGCATACAAGATTACACTTCTTATCTTCAAAAAGCTGTGTATAAGTATCTTCCTGTGTAGAATCACCACAGATGACTTTGTGTCTTCCGATATGCCAGATATCTCCTGTCTTGGAAAAGCACGGTTTCTGTAATTCTTCCTCAACATCGAAATCATCTTCTTTTGCATCATCAGCATCTCCTGCAAGAAGGTCTGCGATCTCCTGTTCATCAAAGCCTGTGAATGACACATCAAAGTCCATTCCCTCCAAGGCTTCAATTTCAACCCTTAACATCTCCTCATCCCATCCGGCATCCTGTGCATATCGGTTGTCAGCAAGGATATATGCTTTCTTCTGTGCCTCCGTCAGATAATCAACGAACACACACGGAACTTCCTCAATGCCCTCTTCCTTTGCAGCCATAAGCCTTCCGTGTCCGGCAATGACATTATAGTCAGCATCGATAATAACAGGATTGATAAACCCAAACTCACGAAGGGAACCTCGCAGCTTATTGACCTGTTCCTGCGAATGGGTACGGGCATTATTTACATATGGTATCAGTTTGGAAGTCTGTACCATTTTCATTTCTGTTGTATGCTTTGCCATTAGAATAACCCCCATTCTGCAAATTTCTCAAATCCGCCAACTGACTGGATGTACTCTCTTGCCATCTGCACGATTTCTGCATAAGGCTTTCCATCCACCATCTCATCACCGATTGCACAGCAGAGTGTGACAGGCATTCCTGTTTCCTGTGCCTTAAGGAAAGCATAGATGTTTACGGATACATCTGCCTTGGATAAATCCTTGCCATGCAGCCCTCCGCCTGTAACAGAATCAGCCATATCAGAACCAAGTTTTCTGTTTGTTGCTCCCGTATCTACATCTGTACCACCTGCCCAGGCACCAAGCGGATTGACCTCTGCCCCTGGGTAGTGATTCTCCAGTTCCTCTTTGTCTGCATTGCTCTGGCAGATGATGAGCCTTACCCCATCAAGAATGTACTTTCCGTCTGTAGGATATTTCCTGTAAATGTCCCTTGCAATCTGTGAAAGTTCTTTCTGTTCTCTGGTAAGTGGCATTCCCTTAAAGATGCCGTTATCCCCACATCTAACATTGCCTTTCTGATTCTCAGATAAGTGAATGTCTTGTGGAACAATAACAATATCTGTCTGGATATTTCCGGCAATCCTTAAAACAGCATCTGCTACATTCTTTTCATCAATATCTGCTGATGTTTCAATGATCGCATGGCACACGCCATGTCCAATCAGAACCTCTGCTGCAATCTTTGGATTTTCCTCAGATGCGTAAGCCATATCAACGATTGCACCTGCAATTCGATCTGCAACCTTATCTGGGTGCATCGGATTTACTTTTTCAATCATGTGTTTCTCCTATCCTCTACTCCGTAGCAGAAGTTCCATCGGGTCGGACTCGTCAGGGTTATAATCCTTTGAGCAGTTCTCCCTTACCACTTGGAAAATCTGATACCATATTGTGTTTACCTGTTTCTGGTAGTTCTGAGCCATAGCGACAAATGGACTTGCACAGGCAGCTCCTGTGGTCGGATGCTTGGAAAGGAATCCATATTCTGAGATTGCCTCTTCACACTGCATCAGTCGGGACACGCTCATTGCGTACTGCTCCACCAGATGCTTGCTCACCAGTTTGTCGCATCCTTTATCTTTCAAGTACAGATAAATGTATCTGTAAATATGTTCTGCATCGAACTCTCCCACAGCTTTCTGCTTGGACTTAATGTAAGAACTTGGCTCTGGGATATCTTCCCCTTCAAGTTCTGCTCCGTCCGGCAAGTCAATGATCTTTAGCTTTCTTCCACCAGGATTGCCTGCTGCCATCTTCTCAGCTAATGCCTTGGATTTTCTCCCGGCATTGACCTTGATATTTGAGCCACGGGCAGTTCCATCTCTTGCCATATCATCAACTCCTCATATAAAAAATAACGATAGGGTGCTTAATACCCCGTTCAAATACGCAAAAAGTACACACGAAGGGGCGGCACCGTAGCCATGTGTTTTTTTCCACAACTTTTCGAACCTCCCCTACCCTTTTGGAAATGACGGTCATGACCGTCACAGAAAAAATATAATGAAATATTTTTATATTTGACTGGCATGACCATCATTCGTATGAATCACTCTTTCTTCCATGCCATCTGTCACCTCTCTCTGCGTGTATCCTTGCGTGACACGACTTGCACAAAGAGATGAGGTTGCTCCTGTCATGTGTTCCACCTTCCGACAAAGGAACCTTGTGGTGTACCTCTTCGACTGGGACAAGAACTCCCTTCTCGTAGCACAACTCACAGAAGGGGTGTGTCTTAACATAGCTGTCACGGATGCGTTTCCACGCACGTCCGTATCGTTTCCTTGTTGCAGGATCACGACCGTACTTCTCGTAACGCTTGTTCTCTTCCTTCTGGTGTTCCTCACAGAACCTTCCTTCTGTCAGCTTGGGACAGCCGGGATGGTGGCACGGATGCTTTGCCTTTCTTGGCATCACTGCACCTCCTTCAATAAGGGCATAAGAAAAGCCCTCACAGTGGGGATTCCACCATGAAGGCTCTTGCCTGTATGCATCTTTATCATTTTTGCTGATTATACAATATCACAAACTGGACTATGGCATCTTATGGCAAACAATGGCAACTTTTAAATCTATCGCATTTTCTGGAAGTTTTATTTTTGCAATTGCTTTATTGTGCCACCTCTGAACCGTAGTAATATCAGCAGAAAGTTTTTCACTAATCTTGGACCATGAGTAGTTGTGGATATAGCGGTATCTCATAATCATCTGATGCTCCGGCTTTTCCACCTTGCTGATCACGTCTCTTATCTGCTGTTTCAATGCCATCAGCAGATTCATCTCCTCAAGAATCTTTGATTCCATATCAAAGATTTTTTCCAATGTGTGAATGTACGGTGCATCGGTATTTCTACTTGCATTATAATGCTCCTCGAATCCCGGACTGGAAATGGTCTGTGACATAAGGCGGAGTTCTTCCAGTTCCTTTGTATCCGAATTGATTCTGTTATCCAACAGATAAGCCTGTCCCAAATATTCTTTTACTGTCATGCAGACACCTCCTTCTCAAGCTGTGACAGAAGTGCTTTCCCATCAAGCTGTGTGAACACATTGAAATATGGGGATTGAAAGAATCTCTCACATTCCTGTTTCATGGACTCTGCAATCGTGTTCTTTTTTCCACGGGACAGCTTATGCACTGCCTCCCTGTAGTCTTTTACTGCCTGTATAACCACGGCATTTCCTAATGCCTCATATGGACTTAAGTTTCTTACGCTCATAGGTTTTACCTCCGAAATAAATTTTTTATTCCCTCGGATTGACCATGATTGACTTCTGATTGACTATGATTTTCTATATCTCTGCTTTGACAGCCTCGATTAAAGCTGCCTGCGTATTATCCTTTACAGACAATGCTTTCATAATTTTCTCATCAACAGTTCCCTGTGTTATAAGGTGAATTATGGTGACAGTTCCTTCTGTCTGCCCCTGCCTGTAAAGTCGGCAGACGCATTGCTGATATAATTCAAGCGACCATGTGATGCCGAACCACACCATCGTATTTCCACCCTGCTGAAGGTTAAGTCCGTGTCCGGCTGATGCAGGATGGATCAGTGCAACAGTTATCTCCCTGTTATTCCATTTGGTGATACTCTCATCGGAATCTATCTTCATATATTTCACACCGATTTTGTTAAGTCGCTCCACGATTCTTGTATAATCGTGCTTGAACCAATATGCCACAAGAAGTGGTTTGCCATTGGCTGATTCTATGATGTCCTCTAAGGCATCCAGTTTTTTATCATGAAATGTGATGATATCCTCATCATCTGTATAAACTGCTCCGTTTGCCATCTGCGACAGCTTGTTCACAAGGGATGCTGCATTTGCAGCCGTTACCTCATGTTCTGAAGTAGAAAGAATCAAATCCTTCTTAAGTCCTTCATACTTTTCCTGTTCACTCTCATTCAGATACACGGGATATTCTGTATTTATAAGTTCCGGCATATCAAGGAAATCCACCGCTTTCATTGAAATCGTGATGTCCTGTATCTTCTCATAGATTTTCTCCTCTGCTCCCGGCAGAAGTTTATAGGAATACACGATATTTCCGTTGACCTTATCGGGTCTGAAGTAATTGAGTCTGAATTGTCCGATAAACCGACCCAAACGCTGTCCAAAGTCAAGCACTTTGAATTCTGCAAACAGATCCATAAGTCCTTGGCTTGCAGGTGTTCCAGTAAGTCCCACGATTCTTTTTATGAATGGTCGAACCTTCATAAGTGCTTTGTGCCTTGCTGTCTGATGGTTTTTGAAAGATGATAATTCATCAATCACAACCATATCAAAGTCAAATGGAACACCGCTTTTATCTACAAGCCACGGTACATTTTCACGGTTGATAATATAAATGTCTGCATCTGCTGCCAGTGCTTTCTTCCTTTGTGCTACAGTACCTGTCACAATGGAAAGTCTGTAGCCAGACAGCTGCTCCCACTTGTTTACCTCATCCCTCCATGTTCGTGTAACTCGCAGGGGACAGATAACAAGTACCTTCACAATCTCGAAGTACTCATACATCAGATAGTCGATTGCCATAAGTGTTATGGCTGTCTTTCCCATTCCCATATCAAGAAGTACTGCCGTTATGGGATTATGGGTTATAAAGCTAATTGCATACTGCTGATAATTATGTGGTTTGAATCTCATCAAGGATACCTCCTATATCTTCCAAGGCATCAAGGACATACACCTTAAAGCCTAATCTCTGTAATAATCTGTGTCTGGACACCTGCAAAGGTCTCGGTTTCTCGCCTGGTGCTTTCACCTCCACCATCCCGAAATGCCGACCCGGTAAAAATACCAATCGGTCTGGCATCCCATCAAAGGACGGGCAGACCCACTTAGGACAGATACCACCACGCTTTTTCACTTCGCTGACTAATTTCTGTTCAATGGTCTTTTCTCTCATCCACGAACCTCCCATCAAAATTTGTAACTATGACGGTCAAGATACTCTCTACCCAAACCTCTCTATAGGGCTTTTTTTTTATCATTATTTTTTCTCTATAGGCTACTTTGGGTAGAGAGTGTAATGACTATCACAAATGGCTTAAAATAAGGATTTGTAAAATTATGAGTAGAACTCATAAAAGTCTGTATTTGACCATCACCACTTACAAACGACTGTCACTGACCGTCACTTGCAAGACATTAAATGAAATCACTTCCAGATTTGAGTTTCACGCCATGCACGAAACTTCCCTTATTTGTCTTGTGTCTGTAAAATCCTGCCTGTTCAATGGCTGCGTAAAAGTCAGTCGTACTACGGATATACTCACCGCCCTGAATGCAGTAGGCCCGATACTGCTGATAGAACTCCCCAGACTTTTCTTCCAAATTAGATCCAAGTTCACAGCAGTCTGCAAGGAAATGTCCAAGCCAGTCATTGTCCTCACGGTATGATGCCACAGCATCTTCCACACATTTCGGGTCCGATACCTTATGGTCGGCTTTGCTTACCTTTTCTGCTCCCTCGATAATCCACTTCATGATGGCAGAGGCAGCTTTCTCATAAAGGTAATCAGCATAGTTCTTGATGTCGGAATTCCCCTTAATCTTCGCATTGAACGGAATGACCTTTAATCTTCTCCAGATACCGTCATCATTTGCACCGACCTTTGGCAGGTGGTTCGTGTAAAGCACCACTTGATGGGAAGGAATGAAATGGAACGGATCCTTGTATTTCTTGCAAGCCTGTATTTCATCGGTAGAACATAACTGCTTAACCATTGCTGTATTAAGACGCACACCTTCCTGCATCTCGGACGCAATGATGAGACGCTTGCCCTTAAGTTCTGCCATCTCCGGCTGGGCATTTACCTTGTTACCCATCGTCAGAATATCTGATGAAATCTTACCTGCATAAGTTCCAAGGACTCTTGCCACCGTGTTCCAGAATGTACTCTTACCATTAGCACCGTCTCCGTAGGCTATAATGATGAATTCCTCATACACTTTACCAATGGCTGCCAGTCCGATAACCTTCTGTACATATTCGATAAGTTCTGCATCACCGCAGAAGAATGTATCAAGTGCCTCAAGCCAGATATCCATTCCTTCATCCCCCGGAGAGCATTCCGTGATTTTGGTAATAAGGTCGAACGGGGTATGTGGCTGTTCTCCCGCCATGCCGAGTTCCAGATTGTAAGTTGCATATGGTGTGTTCAGCAGATTCGGATTCTTATCAAGGTCTGATACCTTAATGCCAAGCATGGACTTTGCCACATTAAGTGCCGAAGTAATATACTTGTAATCCCTGCGTTTCATAGTGAAAGCAAGATACTTTTCTGCCCCGACAAGCATATAAAAGATTGGAAGGTCATCTGACTTAATATCACAATCCTTAGCAAGGACCTTTGCCCCCTGGTTTACGGACTCTTCCGGGTAGCCAGCTTTGATGAGTGCTTTCTTGGCTGCATCCATATAATCGTTTGCATCCTGTAACTGTAAGTCGAGGAATTCCACACAGGCTCCAACAGCCATCTGCTTATCTTCCACCCAAACTTCTCCGTCATATCTTATATAATCCGTTGCTGATGTGTGTTTCAGTTCATCCCCGTATGTGGCTGACAGGATCTTTGCCTGTCCGATATCTGAGTAATCATCTGGTCTTAATGAACCAGGCTCTCCACCGAAATCGTTATTGTACTGGTCTGGAGGAACATATCCGTTACTGCCACTTATCTTATTTCTAAAAAACTTCAGTGCTGAGAACCAGATAGTGGAAAGTTCTGCATCATCCAAAGGCGGGTCGCACTTTGCTGCCTGTTCCAGAAATACTTCATGTGCTTTATCGCACTCCCCGTATCTCTTCAGAACTCTTCCGGCAAAAAGGGATAATGTCTTATTACGGCTGCCCTCTGTAATAGGGCCACCGACAAAACCATCATCGAAATCTCCGTCATCAGCATCCGGCTCTGTATCTGCCACTACTTCCATAATGCTCATCCAACCTTCATGCCAGATAACCTCGCCTGTTGTTGCACCGAATAAAAATCTTGCAGCATCAAGGGCATTGTCATCAAAGAACGGATAGGCTTTCTGGATTGCTGTTTTCATTGCAGTGTACTGTGCTGCATCCGTACATTTCTCAATAGGAAAATATGCATGATATCTCGGACGCTCTGACTTGCCATCCTTTGCAAGCATATGGTGTCTGCTTGGCACTAAAACATAGTCCACATCTCCAAAGAGTTCTTCCATCTTATCTTCCGTAATCCAATCTGCCGGATTATCACTATGGTCATTGTCAATATCCATTGGAATTACATCTGATTCAATAAAGTTACTGTTGCCTCTGCGATTACCTGTGTATGTAGCACACACATGATCGACCGCTACTGCTGATTCCATATCTGCTGCATTATCCACGACTACCTTATTGGGATAAATACAGTTAGCAGCTTTACCGACACAGGTCGCACAACATAATGTCATCTGCATTTAATCGTCCTCCTTGCATTCTTCATTGAAATATCTAATTGTCATCTGTTTACGCTCTGCATAAGCTATCTCGTTTAACATTCCGGCTGTCGGCTTTCCGAACACCCACAACTCCCTGCACTTGGAAAGAATCGCAATATCCATGAACATGGCAAGTTCACGCTCTGACTCTTCTTCCATAAACTGAGGAAGCAACAGATGTGGCGCTATCGGAATCTTCCCTGCATCTACAGCAAATCTGCTGTATCGTCTGGCTTTCTCTGCATTACCTTCCACATCTCCGCTATATGCTGAACAGATATACACCATCGGCATATAACGCTTCTGTTCCTTATCCATATTAGAGATTGCCTGATATGGTACAGGATCTGCGTAGCCTTCCGGGTTTCTGTAACCTACTCCCATATGAACCGTCTCCTTTCGTTAAATGGTAGGAATATCTTTCATTCCTTCACTATCCCTTGGACATTAAAACCATAAAATGGCGGGGATTTTTTTAATTTTTTTAATCCGGCATGAGTTTCTTCCTTTTATATGTAAAAAACCACGATGCAAATTCTTTAAATTTTCTCCCGCCCAAATCTGAATTCCGTGTCCAAGGGATAGTGAAGGACGAAGGAACTTACATAAATTCATAAAAAATGAAAAAAGTTCCCACCAAAAGTTGAATTTCATGTCCAAGGGATAGTGAAGGACAGAGGAACTTACATAAATTCATAAAAATGAAAAAAGTTCCCGCCAAAAGTTAAATTTCATGTCCAAGAGATAGTGAAAGGACAAAGGGTCTTTCAGAAAGGCGGTGCAAACGATGGGAAATGTTACAGAAACAAAAAACACTACAGCCAACAACATTGATGCAGAAATTGCAGACGTACTGATTGCACTCAGTGTCATTACCCGACAGCTTGCAAAGAAAATCACAGGCAATCATATGGCAAAGGAGGAAACAGCCAATGAAGAACAAAGAAATGGCGGAATTGTTTAAGACAATCGCAGACAGTTTCACTAGACTCAGTGAAATCTACTCTTCTGCTGAAGAAGCAGAACAGCCTAAGCCTACAGGTAAAAAGGAAAAACCTGCCAAAGCAGCAGAACCTTCTCCTGTAGAAGAAAGTGCTACCGAAGGAAACACAGAACCAGGTACTTATACCAAGGAAGAGGTAAGAGCAAAACTGGCTCAGATGTCAAAGGCTGAGGCAGGCAAGTACAAAGCTGATGTTAAAGGCATCGTAGCAAAATACTCATCTGATGGTACACTCTCCGGCATTCCGGCTGATAAGTACGCAGATGTGGTAGCTGCTCTGGAGGTGGTCAGCAATGCCTAAACACGCATTACTATCTGCTTCATCCAGTAAGCAATGGCTCAACTGTCCACCATCAGCAAAGTTATGTGCCAATATCCGGGACAGGGCAAGTCCTTATGCACAGCAGGGAACGGATGCGCATGAACTCTGTGAATACAAAGTTCTGTCAGCACTTGGTCATGCCGGACATAATCCGACAGAAAACCTCGAATTCTATGATGCCGAGATGGAAAACTGCACGGAGGAATACAGGAACTTCGTCATGGAACAGTACGAAGAAGCAAAAACATTATGTGCTGACCCTCTTGTACTCGTAGAACAGAGACTGGACTTCTCCAACTGGGTGCCGGACGGCTTTGGAACGGGTGACTGTCTTATCGTGGCAGATGAGGTACTTCATATCATCGACTTTAAGTACGGACTTGGGGTTCTGGTCGATGCAGAACACAATCCTCAGATGATGTGTTATGCCTTGGGCGCTATCGATATCTACGATGGCATCTATGACATCAAGACTGTAAAGATGACAATCTTTCAGCCTCGCAGGGATAATGTTTCCACCTGTACCATGACAAAGACCGATCTTCTCACATGGGCAGATACAGTTCTTACACCAACTGCAAAGTTAGCATATGAAGGCGGTGGCGAATTCAAAGCAGGTGACCACTGCACCTTCTGTAAGATTAAGGCTACCTGCCGTAAACGGGCTGAGTACAATCTTGAACTTGCGAAATACGACTTTGCAATGCCTGCTACACTTGAGGATTCTGAGATTGCAGCTATCCTGCCGAAGGTCGATGACCTCGTAAACTGGGTTAACGATATTAAGGAATTTGCACTCGGACAAGCCTTAAGTGGAACTCACTATGATGGCTACAAAGTAGTCGAGGGTAAATCCAACCGCAGATATGTGGATGCAGATGCTGTAGCATCAGCTGTAGTAAATGCCGGATATGACCCTTATGAGAAGAAACTTCTCGGTATCACAGCAATGACTTCTCTTCTCGGTAAGACGAAGTTCAATGAACTCCTTGGAGGCTTGATTGAAAAACCACAGGGAAAACCAACACTTGTGCCTGAATCGGACAAACGACAGGCACTTAACACGGCAATCGATGATTTCAAAGATAATTAGGAGGAAAATACTATGCCAAATTTAGTAAACAACAATAACAAATACGGAAGATTAACAGTACCTACAAAGGTAATCACAGGACCAGACACAAGATTCTCATACCTCAACGCATGGGAACCAAAGGCAGTCGATGGTGGCAAGCCTAAGTATTCAGTTTCACTTATCATCCCAAAGGATGACACCGTTACCATCAATAAGATTAAGGCTGCCATTCAGGCTGCCTACGAGGAAGGTCAGTCAAAGCTTAAGGGCAATGGCAAGTCAGTGCCGGCTCTTACAGTGATCAAGAACCCTCTCCGTGATGGTGACATCGAAAGACCTGATGATGAGGCATACGCTAACAGCTATTTTGTGAATGCTAATTCCGCTTCTGCTCCTGGTATCGTAGATGCAGACAGACAGCCTATCATCGAGCGTTCTGAGATGTATTCCGGTATCTACGGCAGGGCATCCATCAACTTCTACGCTTTCAATGTGAATGGCAATCGTGGTATTGCCTGTGGCTTGAATAACCTGCAGAAGTTAAGAGATGGCGAGCCTCTCGGAGGTAAGGCAAGTGCTGAATCAGACTTTGCTACAGAAGAGGATGACGATTTCCTTGCTTAATCTGTAACTATTAACCCGGCTGGCAGTGGTATAACTGCTGCCAGTCACTTTTACGAAATGAGGTAAAACTATGACAAATATCGAACATATGATGCTGTCGGTGTGCTTCGGCATGAATGTAGGATGGATGCTTGGTGGTCTGATGATCATAATTACAGACGGCATCAAACTCCTTAAGGAAAAGCACAATGCAAAAAAGGAACAGAATGTCAATGATGACAAAGAAAGGACAGGTGACAATCTATGACAATGGAAATGGTAAACACATTTATTAACGCAGCAATCGAATTTACATTAGCATCCGTTGTGCTGATGCTTTGTATATTTGCACTTGCAGCCATATGGAAATGGCTTATCGGATTGGGTATTAAATTCATCCATTGGCTTTGCCCAGGGCTGACAAATCATAAGAAAAACTGATTTTTCAATCAGAGAAACATAACAATCTGGGTGGTAGATATCTCATCTGCCACCTTTTTTATAAAGGTGACAATCTATGCAAATTCCAGAAGTGATTAAAAAATTATCTATCGACTTGGAGACTTACTCCAGTGTACCTATCAAATATGGAGTATATCCATATGCCGAATCCCCAGATGCCGAGATTCTTCTGTTCGGATATTCCATCAATGATGAACCTGTCATCGTAGTAGATGTTGCAAACGGGGATAAAATCCCAGATTATATACTGAAAGCACTTACGGATGATTCCGTAATAAAATGGGCATTCAATGCATCATTTGAGCGAATCTTTCTCTCCTACTGGCTTAACCGAAACTATCCAGAATACTTTGAAAGTTACAGTATCCCAGAAGATTCCGTTGGTAATTATCTCGACCCGTCCTCATGGAGATGCAGCATGATCTGGTCTGCATATATGGGGCTTCCACTTTCACTTGAAGGTGTTGGTGCTGTGCTTGGACTTGAGGAACAGAAACTTAAAGAAGGCAAAGACCTCATCCGCTACTTCTGTGTTCCATGTAAGCCAACCAAGGTCAATGGTGGCAGGACAAGAAATATGCCATCCGATGCTCCAGACAAATGGGAACTGTTCAAAAAATATAATAAAAGGGATGTTGAGGTTGAGATGTCCATTCAGCAGAAACTCTCCCGTTTTCCTGTGCCGGACAGCGTATGGGATGAATACCATATAGACCAAGAAATCAATGACCGTGGCATCCTGCTTGATATGGATGTTGTAACAAATGCAATAAAATTTGATGCCTTCAGCAAGGCAAGGCTTATGGGAACATTAAAGGATAAGACGGAACTTGAAAATCCGAACTCTGTAACACAGATGAAAGACTGGCTCATTTCCAAAGGTGTAGAAACAGACTCCCTCGATAAAAAAGCTGTTATCGAACTGCTTAAGACTGTACCATCTGATGTAGCAGATGTTCTGAAACTCCGTCAGCAACTTGCAAAATCTTCTGTAAAAAAGTATCAGGCTATGCAGAATTCTGTGTGTGCCGATGGCCGTGCCAGAGGTATGTTCCAGTTTTATGGTGCAAACAGATCTGGCCGATGGGCGGGGCGCATTATTCAGTTACAGAACCTTCCTCAGAACCACATGACCGATTTGGAGGATGCAAGAGACATCGTAAAATCTGGGGATTATGAACTTATGAATATGTTATACGATGATGTGCCGGATGCACTCTCACAGCTTATCCGTACTGCTTTTATCCCAAAGCTGGGATACAAATTCTGTGTATCTGACTTCTCTGCAATTGAAGCCCGTGTTATTGCTTTTCTGGCAAAAGAGAACTGGCGTATGAAGGTATTTAAAGAAAACGGTGACATCTACTGTGCCTCTGCATCAGCCATGTTCCACGTCCCTGTTGAAAAGCACGGTGTTAACGGACACCTCCGCCAGAAAGGTAAGATTGCAGAACTTGCCCTTGGATATGGTGGCTCAGTAGGTGCTTTAACTGCTATGGGTGCATTAGATATGGGACTGTCAGAAGATGAATTACAGCCACTTGTTGATTTTTGGAGAGCCTCAAATCCGAATATCGTGCAGTTCTGGTGGGATGTTGACCGATGTGTTAAAACAGCCATCAAACAGCGTACTGCCACCGAAACACATGGTATCAGATTTGTATATCAGAGTGGTATGTTATTTATCGTCCTTCCATCCGGCAGACGTCTCTGCTATGTAAAACCAAAGATTGGTGAAAATAAATTCGGTGGTGAATCTGTCACATACGAAGGTGTCGGTACTAATAAGAAGTGGGAACGCATCGAATCATATGGTCCAAAATTCGTAGAAAATATCGTACAGGCAATCAGCCGGGATATCCTCTGCCATGCCATGCGTACTCTCTCCCACTGCTTTATCGTAGGTCATGTACATGATGAACTGATCATTGAAACACCTATGGATGCTGACCTTACTGCTATCTGTGAACAAATGGGAAGAACACCTACATGGATTGAAGGACTGCTCCTTCGTGCCGATGGGTATGAAACAGCATTTTATAAAAAAGATTAAACAGAAAAAAAGTAACCGTTAGCGTTACCGTCAGAAATTTGACAAAAATAACCCCGATGGCTCGTGCTACCATCGGGGCATTTTACATTATCTATGGTTGTCCAGTTTCTTAGCAAGTTCTGACATCACATCATCCTTACGACCTCTGAGCGTTCTTCTGGAAATTCCAATCTCGTCTGCTACAGACTGCTGTGATTCCTTGTTGGCTACCATCTTTACCAAACGCATCTTCTCATCTGTAAGTTCATTTAATGCATCATGTAAAGCATCAACAACAATCTTATATGCCACAAGTTCTGAGATGTCATTATCGTCCTCTGGATCATATCCAGTTTCAAGGAGAGCCTCATAAGATGTTTCTAATTTAATCTGTGCATCTCTGTCACGCTCGTCCTTCCTTGCCCAGTTGTTGAAGGTTCTGTTCATGAGATCTGCTTCTTCTTTTGAGACAGCACCCAAAATAGCATAATAGCGTTTTTTTCTGCCTGGCAATGCAATGTTAGCAACTGGAACATCATGCTCCTTGTAATGCTTAACAGTTACTTCATCACCATCCTCAATCGGTACAAAATATGGAAAATCATATCTTGTAGCTCCATCAACAGTTACCTTACATTCGTTATTCTTTTTTACCATGATTGTCCTCTTTTCCGCCTTGCAGCGTTTCGCACTGAGCGAGGACAATCCGTCTGATGGCACGACAACGAGACGAGACACCATAGAATTTTAGAAGTACCATTTATCGGTAAATCTAAATTCTATGTATCCTCGCCCAATGTCGGCCGCCATTTGGCTTAAAATTTTTTTTATTTGAACTATCCTTTTGGATGTTCAGATGGCATCACAGCACCTGTGAAACCATCTCAAAACCCAAAGTCGAAATTTCTTATATTTCTTTATTCCCTCTTTACTTTTCAGCTTCTTATGAAAATGCAAACGGAGAATAAGAGAATAAGGGTTATTTTCGTTTCATGGCTCATATTAGCCATAAAAGTTTCATAGTTAGGAATCTATATATCTTTTAATAAACCTTGCATTTCTCTTTACAGTTTTATTATAGATTCCGATTTTCCATCTGTAATTGCTCCTGACTTACACAAACTTACACAGCACTTACACAAAAATGAGCATAAAAAAAGAAGCTATTGCCTCATGGCAATAGCCTCAATAACTTTGATTTTAAACAAACATTTCTGGCATATTATAAATAACTCTTTCTACTTCCTGTCGAACAGATTCTCTGTCACAGTCCAGAAGAGTTCTTCTAATACGCATCACGTTATTTGCGTCAATTTCGATATACATTTCTCTATTTTGTTTTATAAATCTTGATGTTTCTCTAGTAAAACCGCATTTCTGTAATAATATGCTAATCTGATTTGTTGTGCCGTATTCAACATATTCATACCAGTCATTTCCAAGTTCTTCAACATTTTCTCTCTGCTTACAAGCATTGGAAAATTTCAGAAAATAATTTGATATTCTAAAAGTTACAATATTCTCTATAACATCAAGCACTTCTGCCATTACTGCATTTCTATGCTCTTTTGAATCATTGTAAGCAACATATGAATATCCATCTTTATCTTTAACTGTTGAACCTGGTGTATTCCTCTTATATTCTAATGCTCTCTCAATAATATAATTTAAACCATAACCATTTATCCATTGAAGAAGAATTACAGCGTACCATCTCAACATACCATGAGAACCAGTATTTTTATTTCTATGTCCAAGTGTTCCTGGTTCATACTGTTCCCACTTATATATTCTACAGAGCTGCTCTAAAAATTGTACAAGATTCGTATAATCTGTTGATGTATCTCCTGTCAAAACTGGATAAGATAGATTCTGGTTTACAGCACTTTGTAAATTACGAGCCTGATCCACTGATACATTTATATCATCATCAAGTGTACTTTCTTCCCTCTGAAAGTTTCTCTTTATCTGTGCTGTAGTCGCAGGATCCAGAAATTCCGAAAATTCCTTCATTACCCGAGAGTCTCTGTCTTTCATAATATCGTTCAGCAATAAAATCGAAAACTTTCTCATTAATGCATAGCTATCATTTGTCTGGCTTTTGGGATGTCGTGGTATTTCAACCTGCCCTTTCAGAAGGCTTTGAACAACTTCTTTCTTCTGTGGCTTTGTCAATCCTGAATCAATAGAAAGTTTCTGCTCAGGAGCTTCTTTTTTCAATAATTCTACAAATTTTTCTTCCTTTACCTTTTCATTACAGATAAGAAAAACATTCCCATATAAATTAAACTCTATTCTTCCAACCCTTCCTACAAGATTTTTAAAATCAATAGCATCCATTCCAGCCCTTCCAATTTTATAATTTGTAACAAATAAATTATCTGCTGGAAGATTAACACCTTCTACCAACGTGCTTGTACAGAAAAGTGTCTTTATAAGTCCCTGTCTGAATAGTTCTTCAATGCGCAATCGAATTGTTGTTGGCAAGTATCCAATATGATAAGCTACCCCTTTTTTTATGATATCTGCAAGATAGTATTCTGAGTGTACTTCCTGCTGTATTTCCTTTGATATCTTCTCCAAATCATCATTGTCATATTCTTGCAGTGAATCTGCATATTCAAGTGCCATTGCAACAGCTTGTCCGATAGCACTGCAGAATACAATGTTCTGTGCACTGCTGCCTACATTATTTAGGAGTGAAGTAAAATTCTCATCTTCCCTTAATCCTCTGATAAAAGTGGTCTCTTTTTTCTGTGGATTAAACATACGTATTTCATGCGTATTATAATTCACAATATACTTCATTTGACTTACGGGAGAATATGTCGATGCAATTCCCATTGCGAATACACGTTCTTCATCACTTATTAATCGCAGATATACCTCTGGATTTGGAATGTTAGGTGACGCAAATATAATATGAGGTTTGCATTCTCTTGCTGATAACATCTCAACAATTTTATAATAAAATGAACTTCTATCATCCATAGAAGATATTTTATGTGCTTCGTCAATAAACAAGTAAGCAATAGTCTTGGTAGGATTATCAATCAGATAATACAGGAATCGTTCTGGTGTCATAACAAATATGAAGTTATGTGCCTGCTTTAAAGCAATATCTCCCCCTGCTGTCACAACTCTGTAATTATACACTTCCAACATTTCCCTTAAATCATCTTTTATTATTTTGTCGCTGACTTCGTTTATCAAAGCTTTCGTTGGAACTATGATGGCATAATTCTCTCTTTTCTTTTCAAAAATCTGTTGTTTTATGAACATTCGCATAATAAAGGACTTTCCCATAGAGGTTGGTCCTGAATAACTGAAATACTGATCCGATAAATGCTCATAAACTTTAGCTTGTGAACGAAAGAACTGTTTATCTCCATCAGCCGGGATGCGCATTTTATCCATATCATACTGCTGACACAATCTATCCATGAACGATTTCTTCGTCACCATCTCCTTATTTTTTGCCAAGCTGAGTCCTCTGTAATTACCTATATTGGATAACACTCCAGATAAATAATATGATATCCTCGCATCTTCTGGATGCATTTCCTGTAGCAATGCAACCATCTCCTGTGCCATTATCTTATGTGCATCGCTTTTTGTTGGATGCGTAGAATTTGATAACAAATCTGCAAATCTAAGAGCATCATCAATATCAACAGGCATTTCTACAACATTGTCATTACCTTGGTCGGCAAATACCCTAGCCCCATAATTATACAAAATGTTTTCATAGACTTCTTTTAAATACGCATTATTCTCTAAGTCATCATATATCGCTTGTCCAAGTGTATTGTTATATTGTTCCATTACCTACACCTCCACTCAGCAAGTTCTGCATTATTTCATCTTTGTCATTATCAGCATCATCAAACGGCATAAAATAAAAATAGAAAGAATGATTGGCTATATTGCTATTGCTTACAATGGCAGCGTTTGCCAATTGCGTACTAATGTATGGTGCTATATCCTCTACATCTTGTTTCATTTTCTCCATTGCTTTAGTTCTGTAGGTATCATTATCATATTGTGACGGATCTATTCCCAATGAATATCCTATAAAAATTCCAAATGAGATATCCGGTCTTCCAAATGATGCCCTTGATGGTATCAATATGCTTTTTAAATATGTAGTAGTATCAGCGTCAAAACTACTTGATAACACCGCTCGATCCACCATTTTTCTCTCATTTCCTGAAACACCTACTATATCATCCAGCCGCTGTATTACAGAGTCAACAGCATTTTTAATATTCCCTGTTATGTCTGATGCTGCAAGAACAAGCTGATACTTGTCACATCCCCCATCACTCAACTTCAATAAATGTACTCCATCTGTTCTACTTCCTGGAGTTCCAGCAACGATTTCCGCCTTTGTAAATATCTTAGGTGCTCCTAATACATCTTCAAGAAAAGCATATACCATAACCTCTCCTAAATCGTTACCTGTCCCCTTCTCACCGGGCGTTCCATGCTGATTCATTGCACGAATAGCTCGCAAGCAGGCAGAATGTTCTTTATGTCTATCACGCAAATTCTGCATTTCTGTTCTTGAAAGTACATAATAACCGATATTATCAATAAGGAAATCATCGAGACAATCATATGAAAATTCATTATTTTCGATGTCAAGATAGAACAGTCTGACTTGACTGTAATTTGGATTATTAAGCTGCCCTGCTCCTTCACTTTCAATAAATATCTGGTCAAAATCGTCCCTATTTAAAGTAGACTGAAGTTGTTGTGTTCTGATAACAGGTGCAGTAACAATATGAATTGAATGTCTTTGGGATTCAAACGCATCTACATAATCTTTCGTTATAAAATCTGTTTTTCCATTCCCGTTTCTATTTTTAACTTCTGCACAAGTATATATTAGAAAACTAGCTAAAAACTCTGCTGCATCAACATCCACCATACTTAATAATTCTGATTTACTATATTTTCCAATATGCGTACTTATGCCTATGCTATCTCTGCTGAGAATATCCTTAAGTGCAAGAACTATAACTGGTATTCTGTCTTCTAATATAAATTTAGACAGAAGATCTCCGTTTAATCTACTAACCACATCCTCAAATACCACATTTTTTGCTCCGTTAATAGCTTCATCTGGTACATTTGCTTGACTATTACAAAGTCTTGAGATTTTTGTATGATCACCAATAATGCTATCTCCGCCGACTGCCATAATCAGTTCAGAACATACATCCTGCTGCTGGACTCCCGCCTGTGTACTTGTCATCAACGTCTTCAATAAAGAACCAAAGCATACCATAGTTCTGCACCTCCTTACCTTAATCTCGTACTTTCATAACACCTAATTATTATTGTACCATTTTATTTATAAAGATGAAACTCATTCTTTGTTAAGCCGGTATCTAATGCTCGGTACAAATATCTAGCCGCAATTGATGAATATGGACTCCATTTTTTACATTTTTTCATAACAGAATCCTTTGAGGTATCATCAGTCTTATACAGCCATTTATACGATTGTAAAAAAGCAACATCCTCAACAGGTAAAACATTCTGTCTATTCAAAACAAAAATGAGATACATTTTTGCTGTCCATAAACCTATACCACGTAATGAAGTCAGTTTTTTTATAACTTCATCATCGGATAAATTCTGTAAATCAGATAATACTAAATTTTCATTCAGAACAGCCTCTGTAACTCCCTTAATATAAGAAACTTTGGAATTTGCTGTCCCTATGCTTTTAATTTGCTTATCTGTAAGTCCAGCTATTTTTTCCGGGCAAATATTATTATCACATAAAACTTGAAGTCTACTATAAATCACAGCACCTGCTTTAATTGATAACATTTGTTCTATTATTTCATGTATAAGGAAAGCATATCCATCATCATGTGGTTGATATGATATTTCCCCAATTGTATCAATAACTTTAGACAGACGTTTGTCTTTGGTGCAAAGATATTTAACAGCAGGATTATCTTTATTTAATATTATCACTTCCGACATAACTTTCCTCTCTATCCTAACAGGTTATTCTTATTTGGATTTATGTCTACACCTACCCTGAAAAAGAATTCACTATAATCATCAGACTCAAAAATTTCCAGCAGTTCTCTCATGTTCCATATAAGATTTGCATCCGTGATATCGTTTCTATCGAGCCAAAATACTCTACCTTCATCTGATGCAAGTATCTCTCCGGAATATTGATTTGTCTTATACAAAAGTACTATGTATCTTGTACCATCTTCTTGTATCCAATCTTTATATCCGCAAGGTCGCGGATTTGAAATAGTAAGTCCTGTTTCTTCCTTGATTTCACGAATAATAGAATCCCTTAATGATTCTCCTTCTTCAACATGACCCCCTGGGAATACTAAGCCGCCCGGATGTCTTGTCCCCACTTTTTCTTGAACCAAAATCGACGATTCATTATACACAAGGCACATATTTGTTAATTCTATTTCTTGTGTTCTCTTCATATCAGATCCTCACTCTAATGAACACACACCTGTGACGAAGTAATATTTTCAAAGGTATGTTTTATATTTATTTCTTTACTCTCAAGCTTATCTTCAAGATACGTTAATAAAGGTTTTCCATCTAAGTAATAATACATTTGAGGAGCAATAAAACCTTCAATGTCGGTTCTCAACTGTGATAATGAAATTTCTGTTGTTTCTTGAAATTCTACAATCTCCATTGCATAATTATACAATTCTCTATATTTTTTTATTCTTTCTACGGCATCCTTATCACTTGCAAATTCCCGCTCCCAATCTTTAAGCTCATGTCTTCTTCCCAAATATACTATCCCGGTAATTGCACATATGGGACTGCTAACATACATATAAGCCTTTATTGGCTCATTTGGGAATGATCTTCTATGCTCGAATATCTTTATCCCAGTCCTAATTTTCTCATATACACTAGGCTTAAAACTCAATAACATTGTTCTCATTATTTTCTCCTACATATAACAATAATACCGCTATGAAGTATTTCTCCACAGCGGTAAATATTTGAAATAACTACAGTAACATATCCAATGTTTTTACACACTCAAGGCCAATCTCTTTTGCCAAATTACATGGAACAGCATTTCCTACTTGACGATATTTTGCTCCAATCGTACCCATGAATTCCCATTCATCTGGAAATGTTTGAATTCGAGCATTTTCTCTAACACTAAATGGTCTAACTTCAATTGGATGACATCTATCTGTCTGCTTCATTTGTGGTGTTGTTAAAACAGTGAGTGATGGTTCATCTAGGCTAAGCCTTCTTAAAATTCCTGTTCTTCCTCCACCCATATACCAACAAGTTTTCATATATTCTTTTGCAATATCAGGGTCAATATCTCTCCAATATCCTCCTGGTGGTACTAATGAAAATATTTTTTTCTTATTCTCCGAGTATTTTCCACATTCCGTAGGATTTTGTTCTAACTTAATATCTCTCAAAATCGGTTTATACTCATGTTTTGCCGGATAATTAAATTCACATTGTTCTACTAAATCATTTCGAATTCCAATTGTAATTAAACGCTCCCGCTTTTGAGGTACCCCATAATCCCATGCATTTAATACCTTATATTGAATTGTATACCCTTCATCGTTAAAAATATTGCAAATTGTTTCATAGGTTCTTCCCTTGTCATGTGTTAACAAGCCTCTAACATTCTCAAATAAAAACATCTTAGGTTGTAACTTATGTAAAAAAGTTGCATAGTGATAAAACATGGTTCCTCTAACATCATCAAGACCAAGTCTTTTGCCTGCGTAGCTAAACGATTGGCATGGTGCGCCACCGCTCAGTAAATCAAGCTCTCCCTTTTTAATTTTGAATTCTTCTTCTAAATCTCTTTCAGCAACAATTTCTACATCTTCACAAAGGACATTCCAATTGGGTCTGTTATGAGTCAAGGTGTCTGCTGCAGACTTATCAAACTCAACAAGACCAATGTGCTCAAATCCTGCTTGCTCCAATCCAAGAGCTAATCCACCAGCTCCTGCAAAGAGTTCAATCGATTTATATGCCATTTTTGGCATCCTCCATTCATGTATTTCGCTATTTAGCGGTACTACTATATTCTCTCTATTTTCCGAAAAGTCAAGTCAAAATCCAGTATATGTACTGAAATTATCTGCCATAACTTGCTCTAATAATGTTCTACCATTATTCTGTGCATTATTGGATAACTGACTATAGACAGATACATTTGTTGTTCCGGCGACAGTGGTATTTGCAATACTATTTAAGTAATCCTGCGTTGCCCTCGGAATAGCTTCGCATAACTGCTGGAATGCATTTGGAATTCCAGTCAACAGCGCATAGAATCTATCCCCAGAAATAATTCTAACTCTAGGATGCGAATAATACTTATGATTGAATGAACCTTCCCATAACGCATCAATACTATTCTTTGCAATAATCTGCACCAAATAACAAGTTGCATTCGGATGACTATCTGCTACAGCCTGTAACTTTTGGAATGTTGCTTCTGCAGAACTACTATTCATTGTGTTATGCTTATTTTTTACCTCAGCGAAAATAGTTCCATCTGCATTTGAAATATCGCACCCATTACCTACACCTAAATCATTAATTCCTTCAATACAACCTAACAAAGACTGTTGAAAAACGCCAATCGCATTTGATATGGTCTTATCGTCCTGACGTGCTATTTCTGATTTAATATAAGCTTCTTCGTCAATAGCATTAAACACCATATCAAAATGGAATTTAATAGGATCCACTTTATTAGAATAAAACTTATCCACTGTTGAATTTCTTTTGCATCTCTCATAAGACTGATGCAACTCACGGATACATCTTAATAAATCTTCATCTGAAATAAATGATACATATGCCATAATTAATTCTCCTTTGTTTTTTAATGTCTCACAAGGTGTTTCAAAATATACTTCTTATAACAATCTTTCAAAAACGGTCTGATCAGCTAAATTAAACAGATAACTTTCCTTTGCATTATGATCATCATCCTTCCTATGTAAGTATTCATGTAATACAACTTCATTGTTTTGAATTTTCTCAACCATTCTTGAAAATGACGTTCTCCAAACACCATACATGTCTTGGACTCTATATCCTTTATAGGATAACTGAGTCCAATGAACCCAAAAGTAAATATCACAATCCGGGTAATTTCTTAAATAATTTTCGTAATCTTTTTTGTTAAAGGTAACTGTATATTGTGGATTATAAGGTTGTCCATTATACATATATTTTCCTGCTGTGAAGAACGGTGTATTTTGTGTTTTCAAATCTGCTGGTTTACCGTTCGTATAATCATATAAATCGATAAGCCAAGGACGTATTACTTTTTCTGGATTTTTTCTTATATCAATATTAATTCTTGGTACAACACGTTCAATAAAATCCGCTTCAAAATCCTCACCCCAGATATACCACAACTCTCTATCCTCGGTATTAAAAACCACTTGATTTTCTATCCACTACAGATAAAAATTTTACATACGGCTTACCAGTAATTCTGCTAGTAACAACATCAAATTCCACAGTACAATCAACATGAACATCCGTAAGGATTCTTTGAAAATAAATGGTCAGTATACCATATTCATTATTTCGAGTATCTACTTTTCCATACTTATCTTTTACATTAAAATATGTTAGTCTACCTTCCATAATTTCTCCTACGTTGTATGGGCGAAATCAACCCATATTAAATATATTATATCGCAAAATTTGCATTTTTACCAGTGCATTCTTATGTTAACTACAATATTCGATTTTACATATTCATTAAAATCAAAACTCTTCCATCTTTCGGTCTCAAAGTCTAGTTGTTCAACCATCATTTTAAGAGATCAAAAAACGAGGTCACGGTTATTAAAAATAACAGAGACCCCGTTTTTAATTATTATTTATCCCATAATACATCAATAGTTATTGACTATACTCTCTTTCCGTTTGAGTCTTTCCATCTCCTGCATACCTTTACTTTAAATCCCAAACACTTTACCTTTTCAACATTTTGTTTATTATTTTTCCAATCAAATTGATTAAAATACCATCTTACCTTCTTAACATCTACGTATCTGCTCAATTCTTCCAAATAAATCATATCAACATCCGAGAATGAAAACCCATATGAATATATTTTTTTAATGCCTGATAACTTACGAAAAAATTTTATATTATCTACTACTGCTTGATTAGTGTTTTTTCTTAACTCTCTCTTCAATGAATTATAAGCATCTGTAACACCAATATAGTGTTCAAACTCATTAAATTCAGTATCATCCCCATGCCCAAAATAAATGTTGGTGTTTCTATCACCTGCATTCCCATGAATATGGCATATATTATTACTTGAAATTTTATACAGTTTTTCCAATGTTAATGTATAATTAAATGAAAGGAACAAACTTTTCTTAAAGGATGGCTTTTTACTTAATTTTTTTACCTTTTGAAAATCAATATTAGCCAGTTCACTAAAAACCCACTCTCTAAAGAGATTTACTAATATACGATAAGCACCTACAACAGAATTGGTTAAATCTTCATTTTCATAAACTGAATGAAATATGTTATCATCTTCATCAATATCCGTTAATTTATATGCCCATTCATTGTCATACGCAATGTTACATATAAATTCATTTCCTAAGCATTCTTCCAAATTGTTCCAATCCGTTGCTGAACACTCATCTATTGTACGAATCAAAGAGCCAACTACTTCATCCATATTATATACTTCATCTCCATCTGGCATAAGAGTTGACTCAAGAATTCCGCCAAAATTTTCATTAAATTCCGGATATTTATTTATTAAAAACTTCCTAAAATCAGCATATTTAGTATTCATATCATGGCCATAACAGTCAAAACCATTTCCAATAATATATAATGTTTTCACTTTACAATCTCCTCCGATGTACTAATCCTATCCGCCTTATGTTACCATAGTCTAATTGTAACACATTCTCATCATTCAACAATCACTTCATTGGCTCTTGTAATCCAAAGCCTACCTCCATCGCACTCAACCATATTTTCTTAGGGATGTTCTAAAAAAAGGGGCATTTACCCCCTGTAAATTGCCCTGTTTATAAGCATAAGAAACGGCAGGCAACTAAGTATTACCAGTCCCTGCCGTTTGATGAATCTTATACTATTTCTGTATTTGCCTGTTTAACAACTTGGATTTTCTATGTTATTATGCTATTAGTTCATGAATAGCTTTCACAATTGTAAGTCCATAATCAACAAGAAAATTCTTCTGTTCTTCAGAATATGACTTTCTTTCCGTTATTGCTTCATCTGTACAATGTCTAAAGCATTGCATTTTCTTTCTATATTTTCTTACTACTGCATCATCAATAAATCCACAACACACTTTTTCATATTCTAGTGCAATAAATTCCCCGTCTTTTTTCAACATATTTTCAATAAGATTTGCGATTTCAGCAAGTTTCTCATCAGTATGCATACTATTGAAGGATGCCTGTCTAGTGGAAATTTCAATAAATTTATGGTTTATAGAGTCATTCACCTCAATATTGCAAGTTTTTTGCTTAAATGTCAGTTCCGCAACAAAATCTCTTCTAGTCGCATAACGAACGGTTCCTTTATCATCTCTTCCCAGAGCAATAATTCGATTCCTAATATCTCTATATGTAAAGTCAGTCGGTTCAACCGGGGGTCTTGCCAATATCCTAGGAAATTCTTTTATCTCATACCCTTGTGTATATAGATAATATGTTACTAGATAGAACCAACATCTGTTTTCATTTGAAAAATTAACATCAGGCTGACACAATTCCTTAAATTTGGTTATTGCTTCTTCGACATCATAAATTTCAAATTGATAATCTTGATTCTCTATTTCGCCATAAAAAACATTGTATGTACAGTTTACCTTTTTTATAGAATCAAAAAAACGATAATGATATTCAGATTCTTTTATATTTTGTAAATAAAATTCTTTCAAGTCTATCAAAGTGTTTTCACCGCCTCCACAAATACTTTTTATTACAATCAGCTTCTACTTAACTATCTCCTAGATTCTGAACTTTTTGCTCACGTATGGTTTCCTTTAGTTTCTCTGGCGTTATTATGTCATTTTTCTTTCTATGAATCATCCTATGACAATTTGAGCATATCGTTATCATATCTGTTTCTGGATTAGGAATTAATTCTTCATCCAATGAAAACAGTGGTTTTTTATGGTGTACTTCAATATAATTTTCACCAATATATCCATACTTCTTATTAAAGTCAAAACCACAAATTTGACATTTTGTTCCATGTATTTTTATTGCAGCTTCCCTATATTTTGAAACTCTCTCATATCTAGTTGTATAAAACTCAATCCTATTTCCTTCTGCTTTATTAATAACAAACGATTCATTGCTTTCCAATATGGGAATATGTGATTTTTTCTTTTCCTCACACAATTTGTTTATAGCATCCATATACTTCTCTGGAACATTTTGCGCAACAGAATTAAACTTCTTAAAATCCTTCCAAATTTCCAGAATATCCGATTTTGTGATTGGATCTTCGAAAACCAATATGTCCTCTAGATAGTAAACAGCTTCTCCTCCCCATGTTCTTCCCCACTCTAAGCGAACAGTCGCCTTTCCTATAATTTTACCTTTATACTGAAACAAAAATAGATTTTTACTGCGAGCATCCATTATCGAATATGAATTAAAATACAAATTTGAAAAATGATTACCACTCTCCAACCCATTTGCAATCTCCAGCTTTGCAATCTCTTCTGTTTCAAAATCAAACATAGTTAATGGAAATATTCTGATGCTACTTAATTCTCCCATAAGCATTTCTCCCATATTATATCGTTAATCGCATACATTCATTATACCTTATATCGGCAGAATCGCATATCCATTTTATGTCATATTTCTGTAATATAAAAGCCGGATGCGTCAAACATCGGTGATTACTGACGAATCCGACCTGTTGTAGCTCAATTTCTGATTTTTTCTATTACAATATATTCGAATTCAGATTTAATTTGTTTCAATTACACTCCTTTATACTTAAGGATACATTCCCCCAAAAAATCATGGTTCTAACTTACACCATGATTTTCTTCCAATTCTACATCATTTTGATTCTGTTCTCGCACCATCAACTGATTCAGATATGCTTCAAGCCTTGGTCTACAAATAAGATATTTGTTACCCCAACGAATGCTGAACTCTCCTTCATTGCTTTCGCACAGTCTTCTCATATTCTTTATTCCTATATTAAAATATGACGCAGCTTCTCGGATAGTTAGCATATACTTTTCAGAAATTGGAACCATGTCCTCATTATTCTTTTGATTCTGTAAATTTTTCATGTGTCATATCCTCCAATCTGATTTTACAAAGGCTATAACATATATCACTCCTACAGCAAAATAAGTCAACTTCCTGTTAATCTTTTCTCAGTTAATATACACTTTATCCATCTGTCTCATAGAAAAGTCTTATAGTCCATACTTTGACCTCATATCAGAAATTACATGATCTGCGTCCCTGAAGATTTCCTGTTCTCTAGACTTTTTCAATCTTGCAAGCATCTCCTCCTCAGTCATCGGTGCATATAATTTACTCTTTAACCCATTTACTACTCTGACCTTAATTGTACTATCCATGTTCAGTACCTCATTTCTTTATTGCAGCGGTAAATCACCTGTTTTGTTTTTGCAAAAGTTGAAAGCTGTTATGTTACTGCTACTTTTTAACGATTGTTCCTTACATTTTAACGATTATCCACATTTCCTATTTTTCATTCCCTCATTCGTAGTATTACCGTAGTCCCCAAATGCTCTGATTACCAGACTATGCCCCGTTTTGCCCCATTATCCCATGATTTATAAGGCTTTCCACAGTCCTGCCGTGGCAGATGAAAAGCACTCGAATCATTGTTTTATTTCTCCTTGTTTTGCCCCGGAATTCCCTGTTTTGCAAGGGTTTCCGGGAATTTTATGAAAGTGTTATTTAAATGTCAACTAGGCAAATTATTGCAAACTTTTGCAAGTTGTGACTACCTGTTAGTAGTAGAAATAGTAGTAAAAGGGAAATTCTTACTACTAAGGATTTTGCTTTTTGCTTTTATACAATCGCACCAAAAACAAAATATTGGTTGCAGCCAAATGCAATGCATAATCTGTATATTCGTCCGATATAGTAATCACTTGATTCCCTTGTCCATGTCCAGAAACTTTATTTCTCACAACAGGCAATCCAGTTTCCAACGTTGTTCTTATACTTGTCAAATGTGCATTCATATAACTCGGATAAAAACCATTCTTCTCTAAAATAGAAATGAGTTTCTGTGCCGTATCTTTAGCTTTATCATATGTATACCCTTGTTTATCGCAAATAATTTTCATTGTACTTTCAAAAGCTTTTCCCGCCTCTAGTATTGCATTTTTATTATCACCTTTTCTTCTTTTTTCATAAGCCCTTCTTATCTCGTCTTCAGCACCTTCAAAACCTTCTTCAAATAATAATTTCAAAGTTGGCTTTACTGTCGTTTCATGCAATAATGTACTATCAACAGTAATTATCTGTGAATTAATAAACTCATATCCTAAATTGTGCTGTTTAAAACGATAATTCAACTCCATAATAGCATCGCTCACAGCAGCATCGGCATCATAATCATATTTGTATTCTGGTTTCAAAGTACGCAATTTTCTATCAATTACATGAAAGAAATAATCTATCGCATCTAAAAAGTCAATGTCATCACAATCTCTAAAATATTCTTCTATACTGGATTTTCCGTAGCCCTTATGCAGCTTATCATACCCCATACCTTTCAGTCCTTTTTCTCTGCAAAAATTCTCCTCGAAAATATCCCACAAATTTTCATCATATGTCGTGTATGGACTTAATACATCTTCTAAGATGTAAAACACCTGATTCCTAAAAGGCTGTGGAAAGCTATTGTATAAAAAAACCTCTGGTTCTCCTAAAGCATTTTTAATTCGTTTAGATAATAATTCGTACATGCACATTCTCCTTTTCACTCATATAAATTTAAGGATGGTTGTCCACTCCTTGGATAAATTATTTATTTCGAAAACTATCTGCAGTGTAATACAATGGCAAGTTTTTACCTTCCGGCGTATTTTGTTCATCTACTGCAAGATTCTTTACTAAATCATATATTTCCGACCATTTCATTGATGGTTTAAATCCTTTACATCCGTCAGCCGGAATATTAAAAGAATACATTGCCAAAACTGTTTCACAACTTCTTCGAGGAAACATCCCTAGGTAAGAATCAAAAAAATTATTAGTGTACCAGTAATGATGTGAATATATAAACTCATCCCACTTTTTAAGCATTTCTGTTTCGTCTATTATATCAATAATCGACACTTCTTCTAATTGTCTGTCTTCCTTTTTGCCCCATGCTTTTTTTAATAAATTAACAGCTTCTACATCACTTGAAGGGGCACTATATCCAAAAATAGTAATCATGTACGAATTATTTATGATATAGTCAACTGCATCCCAACACCCCCTGATATAATCATCTTTATTATATTCCTTATTTTTTACTGGATATAATACCCTTGTAGGTGGCAACTGTTTTTTGCATACAGGACATACTGCATCTTTCGTACCAAATTCCCTGTGTTCTTCACAGTACCCCATACCCACATTTCCATGTAAACAAAGTAAATGCGGAAGATTATCTGTTATTTCATTACATCTGACATATGCCTGTAACAAAAGCGGATCCCAATTAAATGTTGCAATAACATCTTTCTCTGTTAAACTCAGTATCAAAAAATCATGGTTCTCATAATCCGCCACCCAAAAGAGCAAAAGGGTTTAGGGTTATTAGTGCTCGAAATATAAAAAATGGTAGAATTTTATTTACTGATGAAGATAGGTTGTGTGATCAAAATGGTTTTAATAAAGAAAATCCGAGAACACAAATTTCAAAAGGTGATGTAATCCTTGGTATTATCGGTGGAAGTATAGGAAATACAGCAATTTATGGATATGATGAACCTGTCATTGCACAGCGAAGCATTGCTATCTTTGGCTCATCGATAAATAACAAATACATGAAATTATTATTGGATAGCCCTTTATTTCAACAGCAGTTCAATTCTAAAAGCAATGGAACCGCACAGGGTGGAATTTATTTAGGTGAACTTGCAAACATGCTTGTACCGCTTCCTCCGGTCAATGAACAAAATAGAATTCTTGCGTCTCTTAGTTCTTTAGAAAATAAAATTGTAACTATGTAAAGTTCTCATTATGAGAAGTTAGACGGATTTGAGCGTTGCATTGACGATGAGATCCCGTTTGAGATACCAGAAACATGGGAATGGGTACGGTTAGGAACAATCTCAACCTATTCGTATACAAAGCAAAAAATAAATGCACAAAATGCTGACCCTAAAATATGGGGACTTGACCTCGAAGATATTGAAAAAGGTGGCAGACTTTTAGTGAAAAAATCAGTTGTAGAACGCAAAGCGGTAGGAGATAAAACTTTTTTTGATAAAGGTGATATTTTATACAGCAAATTACGTCCATATTTATTAAAAATTCTTATCGCACCAGATTGTGGAATTTGCACACCTGAAATTGTACCATTTAAGGTATTCGGAAGAATTAATCCAGAATATATAGTTATATTTTTAAAATGCCCATATGTAGATGCAGTTATAAATTCTGTTACATATGGTGTAAAAATGCCAAGAGTAGGTACAGAAACAATGACAAGTTTATTTGTGCCAATACCACCACTTTCAGAACAATGTCGTATTGTTGAAAAGCAGAGAGAATTGTTCGATAAAATTTCTTTAATTTAGTGCTTAATTGTATAATATCTGGCGAAAGGAGGTCTTTCGTCATGATAGAAAACGAAAAATTTGAAAGACACTTGAGAGAAAGTAATCTCTCAGAAAACACGATATCATCATATATGTTTGCTATTAAGCAGTACGGACAACAATACGATGATGTCACACAGAAAAAACTACGAGAATACAAGGTGTGGCTTATTGAAAACTATAAACCAAAGACCGTAAATCTCAGACTGCGCGCGCTGAACTGTTATCTGGAATCCATTGGGAAAGAGAAATTGAAGTTGCCGTTTGTTCGAGTGCAGCAGAAAAGTTATCTGGAAAATGTGATTAGTGAAGCGGACTATGAATATTTCAAATCATGTCTGAAAAAAGATGATGAAATGTTTTGGTATTTTGTAATTCGTTTCCTTGCCGCAACGGGAGCAAGAGTCAGTGAATTGATTCAAATCAAGGCTGAACATGTTAAATTGTCTTCTACGACCATTCTTTTTCAGTCGATACATAATAACAGACATAAACAGATCGGCTGTCTCACTGCTTGCCAGATCTGCAGGAAAATGATTTTTCACTTCAGTTTTCTCATTGCCACCATAAGGGGGATTCATCAAAATAACATCAAACTGATCATCCACAGTGTAATCCAGAACATCTTTCAGCAAAGAATTATCATGGTAAATCTTTGGAACATCAATCCCATGCAGCAACATATTAGTGATACACAACATACAAGGGAACTGCTTTTTTTCAATACCGTAAATGGAATTATCAAAGGCTTCCTGATCTTCTGTCGTTTTTATCTTTTTAGAGAGTTCTTTCAACCAGCTTGTAAGGAAACCACCAGTACCACAGGCAAAATCTGCAACCTGTTCACCAATCTGAGGATTGATCATCCTTGCCATAAAGTCCGTTACAGCACGAGGTGTATAAAATTCTCCGGAAGAACCGGCACTTTGCAATTCTTTCAAAATAGTTTCATAAATTTCTCCAAAAGCATGGCTTTCTTCATAATCTCCGAGGTCAAGGTCATCTATAACATTGATAACCTGACGAAGCAAAACACCATCTTTCATATACTGATTTGCATCAGCAAAAGTGGTTTGCACGATGGCTTTCTTTATTGGAGTGGATGAATCAACTTTAACACCCTGAATGATTATTTTTCCGGTACCATCCTTGATATCATTTCCTTTTAATACAGGAAACAGCGTATTATTCACAAAGTTTAACAGTTTATCCCCTGTTAAAGCAGTTCCTGTATGATCGTCAACAGCCCAGTTCTGCCAGCGACACTCTTCCGGAATAATAGAAACATACTCTTCATCATCCCATTCCCAATCCTGTTCTTTTGCATCATATACTTTCAAAAAGAGCATCCATGCAATCTGCTCAATACGCTGGGCATCACCATTGATACCGGCGTCATTTCGCATAATGTCTCGAAGTCTTTTTACAAATCCCGATAAATTACTCATCTTCTATACCGCCTTCATTTTTTGTTTTCCTGCAACTTATACAACTTCATCTGCATAAATTGCTTCTTCAAGTTCTTTGACTGCCTGCATATAACCGGCTTTTCCTCCAAAATATCCGGCAATCTTTGCAGGTTTTCCGAGTTTCTGGAACGGATCCAGTTTTAAAATCTCTGTTTTTTCAATTTCATAAATTCCAGTGTTCATATACTTATCAAGAAGGCTTTCCAGCACTTCTCTTGCAATACCACTATATTTACTGAGGAAATCTTTTTTCTTCACATTGTTGGCTCGCTCTTTACGGGTCAATGGTTTCTTGTCAAACGCTACATGACAGATAAAATCAAAGTCATCCACATCTGCCATACCTTGTTCTGATTTCATCAATTCCAGATTAATGCCACGCTCCAGCAGCATTTCCCTGATTTTTTCTTTCTTTTCTCCCTTTGACCATTGACGAATGAAATTATCCAAAGAGGCGTATTCACCACGGATATTTTCTTTTGTGTAATCCACAATACTTTCCTGTCGGAGCAATTTTCCATTTGCATCATATACTGATACCGTTTTGTGGATAATTTCTACCTTGCAACCATCACTGCTGACAATAGGTTTTGGATTTTTCGGTCCCGGTGGATCAATCGGAACAGGTGGATCATCTGGTCCAGGAGTAGGTGGTGGTGTCGGTCCGCCCGGCGTGAATCCAGGATCAATCATAATCGGGCCGTCCCAGTCAGGATCCGCAAATAATCTGGTAACATTGCGGAAATCCATAACAACAAAATGTGTTTTTCCTTCTTTTTCACGCAATCTGGTTCCACGACCGATAATTTGTTTAAACTCTGTCATGGAACCAATCATTTCATCCAAAACAATCAGCTTTGTCATCTTGCAGTCTGCACCGGTAGATAAAAGTTTTGATGTAGTTGCAATCACCGGATACGGTGCTGAGACAGAAATAAAATAGTCCAATTTCTTTTTACCATAATCATCACTGCCTGTAATACGCACAACATAATCCGGATTTTCTTTTACCATATCAGAGTTCAGATTAACCAATGCCTGACGCATACGTTCAGCCGCATCTTCCGTTGCACAAAATACAATCGTTTTTGCCATTCTGTCCGTGCTTTTCAAATAACGGGTAATTTCGGCTGCCACCTGTTGAATCCGATCTTCGATGATAATATTGTAATCATAATCGCTGTTGGTATAAATGCGATCTTCTATTTCATTACCATAAATGTCTCGCTGTCCCTTATGAGGTCTCCATCCTTCCCCAATATCCGTCATAATATTGATAACCTTGAACGGTGCAAGGAAACCATCTTCGATCCCTTCTTTCAAGCTATACATATATACAGGTTCGCCAAAATAGCTGAGATTGGAAATATACTTCGTTTCCTTCGGAGTGGCAGTCATACCAATCTGAGTGGCAGAACTGAAATATTCCAAAATCCTGCGCCAGCGGCTTTCCTCTTTTGCCGAACCACGATGACACTCATCTACAATGATGAGGTCAAAGAAATCCGGTGTAAAAAGCTCACTGAAATGTTCCTTATCATCGTCACCAACCAACTGCTGATACAGAGAGAAATATACCTCATGGGAAGTAATGGTGCTTTTATCATCTTTAGACACATTGATTTTGTGAATCACTTTTTCCAGTGGGGCAAAATCCTGCTGAATAGACTGATCCACAAGAATATTACGGTCAGCAAGATACAAAATCTTTCGTTTTAATCCGCTTTGCAGCATACGATAAACGATCTGGAAAGCCGTATAAGTTTTTCCTGTACCGGTAGCCATAACGAGCAACAGACGATTTTGTCCTCTTGCTATGGCATCTACAGTTCTGTTAATGGCAATTCTCTGATAGTAACGAGGTGGGTATGTATTTTGACTGCTGTAATAAGGCTGTTCAATTACTGCCTCCTGTGTCGGTGTCATTCCAGATTCCTCTTTAAAGCGGGAAACCAGTTCCACTTCTGTTGGAAATTCCTCCATTTTCAACTGGCGTTCTTTACCCGTAAGGAAATCATGCTCTGCGAATCCATCTCCATTTGAACTATATGCAAACGGAAGGTCAAGCATCCTAGCATAAGTCATAGCCTGCTGCAGACCATGAGAAATGCTGTGCTTATTGTCTTTTGCTTCAATAATGGCAATCGGATTGTTTGCGTTCAGATATAAAATATAATCTGCCCGCTTCGGTTTTTCACGGAATACAAAATTTCCTTTCAGGTTAATTTTACCATCTGTAACCTGTGTCTCCATAGTAATCTTACCTTTGTCCCATTTAGAGGTGATTGCAGGGGTGATATACTGTAATTTCACATCTTCTTCTGACATTTCACTTTTAGGTAAAACAGTGCTCATTTGTGCATCCTCCTTCCATACCATCGTCTTACATGAAAGCTTCTCATAATCCGAACTTATCGGAAGTTATATCTTAAAAAAAATGATACTTTGATATAAAGTCAACGAGATTCTGGCGTCCTTATTTCCAATTTTAAAACCAGATTTATTTAATCTTAATCCGTTTCTAAATATCCTCAACGGCTGGCAGTTGCTTTTCCAAATCATCCGGCAAACTTCTGGTCATTTTATATTCACTCACACCAATCGGCTTTGAAATGTCCTTGAGCGAATATTCTGCGACCACATTATTCTTGCTTTTGCATAAACGCAAACCAATAGACGGATTGTCCTGCTCTTTTTTCAAAATTCCGTCCACGGCTGACAAATAAAAGTTTAGCTGGCCGGCGTATTCCGGCTCGAAATCATCTGTTTTCAGTTCATTAACCACATAGCAGCAAAGATTCAGGTTATAGAACAACAAATCAATGTAAAAATCATCGCCTCGCTTTCGTATAATTCTTATCATTATTTTTTCTCTTAATATGCAATTCTAAAATAATCCAGGTATGCTTTATATCTATCTTGTGCTGTCAGGCAAGTATCAGTCAGATCCCCTTTTTCATTGTCCCATTCTTTCAATCCTCGATAATAAAACATTTTCAAATTATCCTCGATAATAAATGGAACAATATTGTATTTCAGACATTCCTTGAACATAATCAAACGTCCCACACGACCATTTCCATCCTGAAATGGATGGATACGTTCAAACTTCACATGAAAATCCAGAATATCGTTAAAGGTCTTTTCTTCCTTGTTATTGTACTCTGACAGCAATTTCTTCATCCTGTCTGCAACTTCTTCCGGAAGTGCGGTTTCCATACCGCCGACTTCATTTGGCAATTTCTTGTAATCACCGACAGCAAACCAATCCTTTCTGGAATCACTGGTTCCATTTTTTAGAATCAGATGCAGCTCCTTAATAAACTTTTCCGTCAATGCCAATTTTGCATGATCAATAATAATATCAATACACCGGAAATGGCTTGCTGTTTCAATCACATCATCTACATTAAGCACTTCTTTTTCTATACCAATGGTATTCGTCTCGAAGATATATCGAGTCTGATCGTGGGTCAGCCGGCTGCCTTCCATATGGTTTGAATTATATGTTAAATCAATCTGTGTCTTATGATAAATGCCTCCAGCATATTTATTCGCCTTCTCATCCTGCAAAACATCCAGTAAGGTCGTTGGTTTTTCTTTCTTCTTGTTAGTACGCTCCGGCTTTTCTGCATTTTCCGGAATATTCCATGTCTTTCCGGTAAGAAATGCTCCCGGCACACGACCATGGGCACAATAATTTCTTACACTACGTTCAGATACATCCCATTTTTTTGCCATTTCAGCAACTGAAAGATATCGCATCTGCCGCCCTTCTCCTTTCACACGATAAAAAGCATATTCTGTGAGCCTTTTATTATCATGATTTCAAAAACCATGCTTACTATGGTTAGTATACCACATTATCGGCAATAAATCCATGTTTTTGCGCTCATTTTTTCTATCGTTTTTGCCGACGCAGAAAACTCTAAAAAAATACCAACCATCGAATTTGACGGTTGGTACTTATATTTTAGTTTTCGTCATCTGGATAAGTATTCAGACAAAATCCTGTTATGAATCCACCCCTTACCCCAATTCATATTTACAAAAAATCAACCACCTACCTCACCCCAAAATAGCAGGTATTTTTTCCTTTTCCTTCTTTCCTCAATTCTCCTGATGCAACCAATTTTCGCAGTGCACCTTCAATAGAACTGTCACTGAGTGTAGGGCATAGCTCCCGTATATCTTGCTTATTGAAACGTCCAATTTTATTATGACTTGCTCTCCGTACCATTTCAAGTGCAGGTAGTTTTATTTCAACCAACGCCATTCTGTCTTCAAAATCTTTATAGGCAGCAAGGATGGTTCCAAGTAAATATTTGATAAATGGCACTACATCTTCTGTTCCATCATGCCAGCCCGGCTGAGCCGCAGCAAGAGCCTCATAGTACAGGTCTTTATTCTTGGCAATCTTTGCTTCCAATGAGACATACTTTCCAACATAGAATCCACTCCGATACAGCAGTAATGTAGTGAGCAGACGGCTCATTCTTCCATTTCCGTCATTGAAAGGATGAATGCATAGAAAATCATGTATAAAAACAGAAATGGCAATAAGTGGCTCCAATTCCATATTTCCTATGACACGATTGTATTCCTCACAGATTCTGTCGAGTGCCTCCTGGGTTTCAAATGGAGCAAGTGGTGTAAACAGCACTTCAACATGTCCATCTGGATAAGTAGCACTAATATAATTCTGTACATTCTTTGTTTGCCCTGCAAGCGGATTGTTCATATGGCTATATAACATCTTGTGCAGTTGCAAAATATAATTTTTTGTAATAGGAATCGCATCAAAGCTATCATGAATAACATTCAGCACATCACGATAACCCGCAATTTCCTGCTCATCCCGGTTCTTAGGTGTTGTCTTTTCTTCAACAAGCTGGCGAATTCTGGTACTCGTCGTAACAATGCCTTCAATAGCATTAGATGCCTCGGTACTTTGTATTTTTGCAATCTCTACAAGTTTATCAAGTTCCTCTGGACGCTGCTTCAAATACATCTCCTGTTTTCCAGCTTCTTTATAAATAGCAGCAATTAACCCTAAAATCTCTGAATCCCATTTCTGGTATTTAATTGCAGAATAATTGAAGTTTCGCATTCCCTTACTTCTCCTTCCTTTTCCTTAAATATTAGTGTTAATTAAGGGAATAGTCAATAAATTAAGCGAATAATCTTATAATATTCTATCCCAATTAAGGAAATATTATTTTTACCTATCTAATCCCTATTTCTCTCCATCTCTCTCTGAATCCAGGTCATGATCACATCCACAAGATACTCCTGCTGTATCTGGCTCAATTCCCTGCCTAGCTGTATCTTATGCCATTTTCGGATGCACTCCCTGCAGCAGGTTGCAGTTGCATGCTGTGCGATAAATACCGGATGCCCTTTCATCGGCGTCTGTTTTCCATCGTTTGGAATAACCGCCGGAGCTTCCCGCTTTGCAATAAAGTCCTGCGCATGCTGTCTTATAGTATCCAGTCCTTTTTCATTTATGTAATCAATATCTTTCTGCTTTAAATGAAAGCTGCTTCGGAACTTGGAATTACCAAGTCTCTCAAATAGCTGCTTATACCATTCCTCTTTTGTCATCAAAATTCTCCAAACTTCTTATGGCATCCTAACACTTCCTGTTAGAATGCCATCTATAAACATAAATACTATATTATTTTCCCCCATGCTCCTTCACGACCAGTCTGCCTCTTCCGCTTTTCTTCGCCTCGTATAATGCATTATCTGCTTCCTCATATAACCGGTTAAAGGTTGCTTCTGACTTAGCGATGACTGCGCCCATAGAAATGCCGGTGCCTCCCTCTGCAGATTTTACTGTCAGATTTACTTTGTCAAATATCTGCTGGGCACGTTCTTTGATCGCCTTCTCCGGCACACTCTTATTGAAGAACATCATTGCCGCAAATTCGTCCCCACCCATACGACTTGCAAAATCTTCATTTCGTAAAGACACAAGCAATGTCTGGGCGACTAAGATCAGATATTTATCACCATTATGATGACCATAGGTATCATTGTATTGCTTAAATTTGTCAACATCTATCATGATCATCATTGCATTAAAATCACCTGATAACAGCTTCATCTCCATATCATTCCGAAAAGCCGCATGATTCAAAAGGCCCGTCAGGGAATCTGTACGATATGTATTCTCCCAGTTCCGCAATCTGGCTTCCGCCTTATTCTGCTCTGCATCTGTCAGGATCTTCATGGAATAAGTACTCGATACATCTGAAATAATAATCTCTACACGATCCTGTTTAACTGCCGAATCATAAAAGACACGTCCATAGCAAAAGACATAAATATCCTTTCCATCCTTTCGATGGAGTCTGTGTTCCTGCAATACATATGTACTCTTAGCCAGATTGGCATTTGTCCGGCACAAATATTCTGTCCGATCAGCTTCAGGGATCAGATCCATCTGATTCATGGAATTTTTTTCTATATCCTCACCGGAATAACCTGTCAGCTTCTCGAAATTATCATCCACAGACAAAATATTCCATGAACTATCCAGCAGATATCTGCTGCATTGCACTGTATGTACACAGAATGCTTCCTGAAGTGTACTGTTATCCTCCGGTTTTGCCACTTGTCTGTGTTGAGGCTTTTCCTTCTCCTGTCTGAACTTATGAACTCCCTTTACGGTATCAGAATAATTCTCTGATATCATTTGAATAAACTCGGAAACAATAAACGGATCAAATTGTGTTCCTGCGCATTTTTTTAATTCTTCAAGTGCGGCGGAAACAGGCATTCCATTTCTATATGGACGGTCACTCACCATCGCATCAAATGCATCAACAACAGCAATTACACGGGACAATACAGGTATATGATATATAGGGCGGGTTTCCTATGACATATTCAAATTTAATATTAAATGGTCGTGCAAGTACATCTCCATAAAAAATATTCCATCTTACTTTTCCTAAGTCATACTTTTTAGCAATATTGTCTAAATTTTCTATACATTTATCATATGTCGTTTTTACAATTTCTGCACCATATATATCAGATTCTAGACCGAGAACTATGGCTTCTCTTGAATAACCTTCCTCATACGCATTTTGAATATACCGTTCTACAACAAGACACAGTATATTTCCTTCGCCACATGAGTTTTCTAGTATTTTTTTTCCATATACTGATTTCCGATATCCTAACAAATCCAGCATTTCATTAGCTATATACTCTTTCGTGAACTGTTGACATCTTATATCCATAGTTCTCACCACCTTTCTCTACGCATAGTTTGTTTTATTTTATCATGCTTCACCTGCTTTCTCAATGTGTTTTCAAACAATAAAATTTCTAAATTTTCACTCTTTCCACTCTACCTCCACTCTCCCATCATCATACACATATATCCCCTGCACATATTCTTCCAGCATTTCTCGTGTCAGCTTTTCATATCCTAAATACATCAACATCTGCTCCACCGGAACATTCTTTTTCATCAGGATTTCTTTCTCACCATTTATCAGTTCTCCCAGTTCCTGTACACGTTTCTGCAGTCGTTCTCTTTCTTCTTCCAACTGCATCTTTTCTTCCATGAACTGTTTCTGATTCATCTGTCCTTCGTGATATTTCTCATAGTTCTGACGGTTCTGAATCTTTATCTGCTCCTGACGCTTTTCACAATCTGCACTTTCGGTCTTATAGGCTTCTATGCTGTCCTCATGCTGTTTCCTCATTGTAAACAAGAAGATTATTCTGAAAGATTGGCTCCTTGTCATATCTGGCTACACCGGATGGGAAACATCTGGTAGCTGTTTTCATGTTTCCATAACCATGATCAATCCCGATCACCATAACTGTTTCATTATTGTTGTTTTTCATCATTCTCATAATCATACCTCACACTTTCTTAATTTTTATTTTTTTACTTTTTCCCAAATTCGGGAAAAACCTATATTTGTATCAGCTAAAACGTTGATACCTGAAAAAGGGCAATCAGTGTAAAAAAAGCAAAATTTTATGTACTCTGGCAGCTATCTTTGTTATTTCTCCTGCTCCGGTAACATTTCTTTTTGCTTATTTTGCCCTAAATGCCCTTAATTCCCTGATTCATATTTAATTGTAACTGTTTATAATCTATATCTGTTTCTTCAAAAGGTATTCTTTCTTCTGGATCTACAGGACAAAAATCTTCTTCCTTAACTGCAATATCCTGATAATAAAACTCACCATTGTACTGCTTCAGAAGGAAACCTTTATCTGTCATATTCCTGAAAAAGTTAGATTTACCATGCCCCTGTCTGCCATTCTCTTTGCAGTATTCCTCATACATATGGAACACTTCACTTCGTTTCAGACGTTTTCCTTTGGCACGCACCAATGACTCATCAATAAAAGCACAGATACTATCTGACGTCCGTTGCACTTCTCTTACACATTCTTTGCTGTGTTCGCTCTCCGTGAACTTTCCCTGTTCGTACAGATTTTTCAATGCAATCATCGCCATATGAATCGCATAATCGGATTCTGCCTGTACCTTTTCCTTTAAGTGCAGATCTTTTTCACCACTTTTTACTACCCGGTTCATATCGAGAATCAGTAGTCTACGATAAAAAGCATCTGACTTGTCCTCAAGATTCTGTGGCATTTCATTGGTAGAAAAAAGCAGCTTTGCATAAGAGTGGAAATGAATTGCATCCTGTCCTTTTTTCTCATAAATCAGTGTGTCCTCACCGACTGCTTTCTTTAATACATCTGTGTTCTCCATTGCTTTGCATGGAATATCCGCACAGGCATTTAACAGCTTTCCGTACATTCCAGTCGCATAGAACCGTTTATTTAAATCCTGTAAAGAAATGCTGGACATATTGGTGATTCCTACCACATACTGGATTAGCGATACTGCTACAGACTTTCCGGTTCCACCATTTCCTTTCAGCGTAAGAAATTTTTGAAACTGCGTATCCTGTGTCATGCAGTATCCAAAATACTCCCAGAATGTCTGCTGTTCTTCTTTGTTCGGAAGAGAGGATGCAAGATACTTTTTGATATTTTCTCCACCTTGTAACACCTGCTCACGATCCTCTGGATAATAGGGAAATGGAATCTGATTGATTGTCAGATAATCTGGATTGTGTTCCAGCATTTCACCCGTAACCGGATCATAATATCCATTTTTGAAATTGATCCACCGCACAGGCTGTTTATTTAGTTCATATGCCTCTCGGTGAACTTTTGGCTGTGTGATCAGCAGATTATAGATTCTTTTGATCACTCCACTCTGTACCTGATCTCGATAGATCAGCTTCTGGATACGGTATTTCATTCTTACCCCATCATGGTCTTCCAGGAAAACACCATGCTCATAATAATACGGTGTGATTCCCACCACAAAAAACTGAACATTCTCCACCAGGTAATCTACAATCTCCATATCCCGGACACCTTTCACATTCCCTTTTGCATCAAATAAATGAAAACGGCTCAGTTCCGGTTCTTCTTTCGGATCTCGCTCAAACCGAAGAATATACTGTTCCAGTAATTTCTCAACTTCTTTCTGATTATCCAGTTTGCCAAGATACTCTTTCTCTTTGAACAACTGCCAGCCTGCTTTTCCATCAAGACCAGCGTCTTTGAAAAATGTCTGTAACTTATCATTCATCCACTTCACCGTACAGGCAGTCACATAATGATAGGCACTCTGACAGCTTCCAGTAAACTGAATAGCTCTCATTTCTTCTATAAAGGAATCTGCACTGAAATAATATCCGTCATCTTCCTGCACCAGACAAAGTGCCTGATAACCTGACATCACAATATTCAACGCTATATCCTGATTGTCCACCAGAAAGATATAGGTCTGTGCTGTCCCTTCTGGATTGGTTTCCATATAATGCTTCAAAAACTTCTTGTTCAAACTTATCACTTCCTTTCAGGCAAAGAAAAAGACGCAAGCCATATCTTATGACTCACGCCTTACTTCGCTCACAATATTCTATTTTTATCAGTTACCTGCCAGATTAGTTACTGACAATCCTTATACATAAATCAATTCTTTCAGGATAATCTCTTCTGCAATCGCTCTGTGCTGATTGGCAGCTCTTACCCATGCCATCTGATCTTTCTCCTTATCCGGCAGTGGTTCTTTTTCTTCCAACTGTTTCAGAATCACTTCTTCCCGTTCCCTGGCTGCCTTGTCCACTTCCAGAAAATGCTCTCCAATGGTATCCTGTAAAAGCATCACCTGATAGGTTGAATTTCGATGG
>ERZ825159.389-NODE-389-length-58341-cov-4.603061_pt1 | contig 58341 bp, 46 predicted proteins | sample MGYA00519932_ERZ825159 | MGnify/ENA primary metagenome ERZ825159 (study PRJEB31778, sample SAMEA3449191) | human gut metagenome | biome: human gut; feature: human-associated habitat; material: faeces | place: United Kingdom | collected 2010/2012 ... | reverse complement strand
CCGCGGCGGTGTGGCGTTGAGCACGATCATTGAGAACTACTTTACCGCAGGGCTTACAGACGCAAGCCGCGCTTCCTACTTCCTGACCAACCGTCTGGGCGGCATGGTCACCAAAGACGGTATCCGGAGCAAGGTTCTGAGCACCTATACCGGGAATACCCTGATCGGTGCGCTGGAGAGCTCGTACTCGCTGACAGATCTGCCCAATTGCGAGACGCTGCGCAAGGCCTGCTGCTATGCATTTGCGGATTATCTGTTTGATCTGGCTGGCGATCCCAACGGCACGGATCCCGTTGATCCCGACCCGGTCGATCCGGATCCTAAGCCCGATCCGGAACCCGACCCGGATAATGCTTACTATTCCGTGTTCTCGTCGGATACGACGACGGTCGTTCCCGGCGTGACGCAGACGATCAACTATGCACTGACCAAGGACGACAAGCAGATCGTCTACTACATTGCCACGGCGGATATCGCCCGGGAGGATGTGAGCATCCACGCCAATTATCACGACAACGATCCGAGCCAGGGCTGGGCAATGTCCCGCGTGTCCGATCAGATGGCGGCGGCTCAGAAGCGGCATTCCGATCCGTCCGATGCGGCAAACTACGTCGAGCACTACAATGCAGTGGTCGGTGTCAACGCTGACTTCTACAACATGACCACCGGTGCCCCCAGCGGCGCTCTGGTTATGGATGGTGTCGAGTATCATGGCGGCACCTCCAAAAACTTCTTTGCGATCCTGAAAGACGGGACTGCCATGATCGGCGGGCCCAGCGATTACGCAGCCTATAAAGACCAAATCCAAGAGGCTGTCGGCGGCAGCGTTTATCTGGTCAAGGATGGGAAGCCTGTCGTGACCAGTGCGGCGGACTATTATAACAGCCGTCATTCCCGCACTTGTGTGGGTATCACTGCTGAGGGCAAGGTCGTCATGATGGTGCTGGACGGCCGTCAGGAACCCTTCTCCGCTGGCGGCAGTGCTGAAGAACTGGCACAGATCATGCTGGACGCAGGCTGTGTGACCGCAATCAATCTGGATGGCGGCGGTTCCACTACCTTCGTAGCGAAGCAGGAAGGCAGCAATACGCTCACGGTTGTGAACCGTCCTTCGGATGGTTATGAGCGTTCCGTTAGTTCCTCTCTGATGGTGGTCTCCACGGCCCCTGTCTCTACGGAGTTTGATCATGCCCTGATCACCTCTGCTTACGATTACTTGACGAGCGGCGCCGCGGTTCGTCTGGTTGCTTCCGGTGTCAGTGTGTCCGGCAGCGCGGCGGAACTCCCTGCCGATATCACATGGAAGTCCGCGGATGAAACCATCGGTACCGTTTCTGAAGATGGTGTTTTCACCGCCGTCAAGAAGGGCAGCGTGGAAATTCAGCTCCTGTCCGGTGACACGGTGATCGGCAGCAAGACGCTTACCGTGGTCGAGCCGAATGGCCTGAAATTCTCCAAAACGAGTATCAACGCCATTTACGGAGACTCGGTGCGCCTTCCTTTGATTGCAACCTATAATGAGAATCCCGTCGCTGTGTGCGCAGGCGATATCACATTTGAACTGAGCAACAGCGCAGCAGGTACTGTGGAAGCTGCGAACAATGGCTTTGCCTTTACTGGCAGCGAGGGATCCGGCCTGCGCAACGTTACCATTACGGCTATGATCACGCGGGACTACTCCATCAGTGCCACGATCAAGGTCGCTATGTACAGTGCCAATCAGGCGATTTTCGACTTTGACAACGCCACAGGCGGCGACAGAACCTTCGCATGGACAAGAGAAGTCTCCAACGCGGAATATCTCCCCGGCGGCGACGGCGAGACAGACCGCTATCATGTGATCGATCCCAGCCAGCCCATGAATGTCACCTATGTCTTCGGACTGGATATGATGACGATCAAGGTACCTGAAAAGCTGGAGCCGCTTCTGTCCATGGTTGCTGGCGGCGATATTTCCGGCATCACGGCTTGGGATCTGCTGCTCCAGCTGGCAGAGCGCGTCAGCCCGAAGACCGAGGTGACGGTGAAGTTCCAGTTCGACCAGAATGTCGATGTGGACATTTCCAACCTGACGGTGTCGAATGATTACTTCCGTCTAACATCCGCATCCTTGGACGAAAACAATCTGCTCACTGTGAAGTGCAACTTCATCAAGCAGAGCCAGGCCATCGATCCTGATACGGCCAACCCCATCTGCATCCTCAGCGGCGTGAAGCTGTCTGCCAAGGACGGCGCACAGTGGGATGCGGAGAAGTGCCTGAGCATCACGAACTCCGGTTCTATCGGCTACGACATCTATCTGGGTGCAAACGCACTCTACAACATGGCCAAGCAGACCTCCTTCCAGGAGCAGTATGGGATCTATCCCTATGAGGAGCCGGAAAATACCACGCACCCCTGCGGCGGCCATTTCTACTGCGAATCGTATCAGGAGTTCACGGATCGTTTCATCCTGGACAACGGCTCCTGGTCAGGCTGGAAGACGGTCAACGGTACATCCTACTACTTCGTCGAAAACAATGCCCTGAAGGGCATCCACAAGGTTCCTGGCCTCAACGATGAGAGCAATGAGTATTTCTATCAGTTCAATGAGACGACCGGTGCTTGTGAAGGAAAGGTCACTGGGTTGATTGAATTCGATGGCGCATGGTATTACGCCATCAACGGCGTGGCCAAGTCCGGTTGGTGGAACCTGACGGATGCAGATGGCAACAACGGCTATTACTACTTTGCCCCCGAGACTTTCCAGGGGCTGGATGGTGAAAACAGCAGTTTCTTCCCCAATGTGACCTATCAATTTGAAAATGGCAAACTGGTGAAGGGATCATGGCTGGCCACGGACCACGGTAAGCGCTACTATTATGGCCCCGGCTTTGTTCAGGGCAAGTGGTACACCATCGAAGGAAATCTGTATTTCTTCAATCAGGACGGTTATCGCTACGAGGGCCTCCGGTATGTAAAACTGCGCGATAACCATGATGACCCGATTTATTGGTACGACTTTGGAGAAGATGGCATCTGCCATGGCGTATATCAGCACACAGGACTCTTCTACCTTAACGGAAATACGTATTATACCATCAACGGTATGGTCTGCAACGGCCTGTATCTGGCAGAAGACGGATACTACTATTATTTCGGAAGCGTAGACTATACGGCAGTGAAGAACACCCGTCATTGGGTTTCCTATCCCAATGATACTGGCTTTGCCCCGGCATTCTACAGCTTTGATGAAGATGGCCGTATGATCATTGATACGCCCGATCCTTCAAAGGATGGCATTGTGAATGAAGACGGCGAACTGTATTACTATGTCAATGGTGTCAAGACCTACGCTGGCCTGATTCAGATCGACGGCGATTATTACTATGTGAACAGTTCTTGCAAGGTTGTTACCAACCAGCGCTATTGGATCAGCAAAACCAACGATTTGCTGCCCGCCACCTTCTATACCTTTGGTGCAGACGGCAAGATGGTCAAATAACCAAAAGACCCATGGGGTATGGTGATTTTAGCGCCATACCCCATGGAAGATACGAATACGAAAAGGAGTACGCTTTGCTTGATCTTGTATTTATCTGGCTGAAGGAGCATTCACTGATCGTGCTCCTGCTTCTGGGAACTATCTTCAATGTGTTCTGGCTGTACAGGATGCGGCGGCAGCTCCAAATGAAATGGTATGCCGTACTGATTCTTTCGGTATTGCATACTGCTATCGGCGTATGCAGTGTGAAAGTCTTTGCTTTTCTGGAAAGTGGCGACATAGGAAACATGAGTCTGTTTGGCGGTGTGTTTTTTATGCCGGCAGCCTACTGGCTGGGAGCCAAGCTTACCAAGCGGCCTTACTGCAAAGTGTGCGATGTGTTTACTCCGTGTATGCTTTTTACACTGATGTGTGCTCGGGTCAACTGCATCGTCGCTGGATGCTGCTCCGGCTTAGTTATACCGGGAACGCACGTTCACTTCCCCACAAGGGAACTCGAGATCCTCTATTATATTGTGATGCTGATTCTGCTCATCCCCAGAGTGAAAAAGAGCAAGAACCCCGGCAGCACTTATCCGCTTTATATGGCATCCTATGGAGCGTTCCGCTTTCTTGATGAATTCTTCCGGACGTCCTCTACGGGGATGCTGTTCCATCTCTCTCATGTCTGGGCAGCCATCGCATTTGCGGCGGGACTCAGCATTTACATAGAAATAAACGCCAGAAATCATCAAAGAAAGAAGGTAATAAAGAAATGAAAAGCACATTGAAGCGATTCCTTTCGCTTGTGCTCTGCATGTTCATGGTCATGGCACTGCTTCCAAATGTGACCATGACAGCGTTCGCAGCAACCAGTGGAACTGTGACAGGCTTAGCCGACGAGAACATTGGACTGAGTTTTACAGGCGACGCAGATGATGCTTGGTCGGCCAATGGTACAAGCATTACCGGTGCAGTTACCAGCACGAGTGCAGGATGCAGCGATACAGTCTATAAATCCACACTGACAATTACAAATAAGAAGTCGACAACGGCAACCCTTTCTTTTGACTATACCATTGAACAGAATAGTGGAACGATTCAGGTGAATGGTACTGCAGTTTCTTCGGGTGCCAGTTTTACCAAGGAACTGGCGGCAAACGAGAGCGTTAAAGTATACATCCAGTCTGGCAGCACCAGTGCTGCCACTAAGATCACCCTTACCAACGTGGTTCTGGTAAGCGATGTCAATGCAACTGCGACTTTCGTGCCTGCTGAAAACGGTACTTATACAGTAGACGGAAAACTCATTACCGAGGAATACAGCAACACGCAAAGCTCCATGACTGCTTATCAGGTAGTGGCGACCCCGGCGGATGGTTATCAGTTCATGGGCTGGTATGATGTTTCTAACGAGAAATATATCAGCACGTCTGCAAAGGCTGCGTTGAACATTGACAGCGACTGCACCATCACAGCGCGGTTCGCAAGTAAAACGGCGGCCCTGTTTGAAACCGGAGGACAACCGTTTGACAATCTGGGCGATGCGGTCACCTATGCACAGGCAAACGGTCAGTCCAAGATTACCTTGGCTGCGGATGGTTCCATCAGCGGTAGCTACACCATTCCGGCTGGAATTACACTTCTGATTCCGTTCGACGCGGCAGGGACACTGTATACGGATGCTCCTGCGGCGATTCGGACGACTCCCGAGTCTAAGCCTTTCCGAACGCTGACGATGAGCGAAGGCACGTCCATTACCGTCAATGGCGCGATCAGTTTGGGCGGCAGGTATTTTGCAGCTGGCGGCGGTCAGCAGGGACGTCCCATTGGCGATTACGGCTATATCAAAATGGCGGATAACAGCTCCATCACGGTAAAGAACGGCGGCAAACTCTATGCGTGGGGCTTTATCTCCGGCAGCGGTTCTGTCCTGGCGGAATCTGGCGCAACCGTGTATGAGTTCTATCAAATCGCGGACTTCCGTGGCGGCAGCGCATCTTCCGGCATGGGCCATGGGGTGTTCCCATTTTCGCAGTACTTCGTACAAAACATCGAAGTTCCCTTGACGCTAAATGCCGGTGCCAATGAACAGGTTTACAGCGGCGTTTACGCAATGAGCAAAACCTTCACCACTGCAATCAACTTCATCGGCGACACCGGTATGTTCAAAGTGGAATCCGGTAGCTTTACTAAGGATTACGATGAAAAGGCAGATCGTCTTGTATTCACAGTAAACGGCGAAGCGGCATTGAACACGTTGTCGCTAAAGCTTGCAGGCATGAGCGTTAACTCTGCAAGCTATGTGCTGCCTATCACCAACAACATTACCATCAATATCCAGTCCGGAAATGTGACGATCAATCAGGATACAGCTCTGCTGGCGGGCGTTGAGGTCAATATTGCCGAGGGCGCTGGCCTGACGGTTGCAAACGGGAAGAATATCTATTTCTATGACAGCGATGAGTGGAACTCCGACAACTTCGTCTGGGGCCCCTGCAAGTTTAAGTCCGTGGCCTATGCGCCTGGCAAGGCATATAACCGTTCTAACAACGATTTGGTCGATGCCAAGATGGATGTGAACGGCAGTGTAACGGCGATTGGCGCCATCTACACCACCGAGGGCGGTGCAAATATCTGCTCCAGCAGCGGCACCGGCAAGTACATTCAGCAGGGCACACCCGGCACGGCGACCGCAACCTATCAGTATAATGCGAGCAGCAATGCAGTGACTATCCCCATCACCGCCGCCAAGCTGCACAACGCCGACGGCAGCTATGCCGACACGAAAGGCAAGAACTCGGGTACTACATTCTATTATTCAAACGGTGTGTGGGGAACTGCCAAGCCCTGCGACCATAAAAATACCGAAATCCGCAACGCGAAGGACGCAACCTGCACCAAGGATGGCAACAAAGAATACTGGACTTGCGAACACTGCAAGAAGTATTTCTTGTCAGATGATACCAATCCGGAAACGGCTAAGGCAGTAGAACTTTCGGAAACGGTGATTCCTGCAAGCCACAAGCTGACAAAGGTGGAAGCGAAAGATGCGACCTGCACCGAGGACGGAAACAAGGCATACTGGACTTGTGAACACTGCGGAAAGTATTTCTTATCGGATGATACCAATCCGGAAACGGCTAAGGCAGTAGAACTTTCGGAAACTGTGATTTCTGCAAGCCACAAGCTGACAAAGGTGGAAGCCAAAGCTGCAACCTATGCCGAAAACGGAAACAAGGCATACTGGACTTGCGAGCATTGCAAGAAGTATTTCTTGTCAGATGATACCAACCCAGAAACCGCAACAGCAGTGGAATTATCAGAAACGGTGATTCCTGCTTTAGTTCAAGTTGCCACAACGACCACACCAATCAAATGCGTTTACGGTCAGGATATGAACAAGATCGACCTGCGGGATTATGTGAAAAATACCGATGTAGTGGGTGAAGTTGCGGTCAAGGTTGCAACCGGTTCTACGCTGCCGGATGGCATGAAACTGGACAACGGTAAAATTTCTGGCAAACCTGCAAAGGCATACGAGGACGGCAAAGAAGTGACCTTTACATTCACAGCAGAAAATGGCAATACCGCAAACCTGACATTACTGTTCTTGGTGGCAAAAGCTGACCCGACTGTTGAAGTTGCTGTAAGTGGCGATTCGCACACAGAAGGTGATTTGGTGGGCGAACTGGAGTTGATTCTCAGCGAAAACAGCACCAAGGGTGTTGTGGAGATTGTCAGCGAGATAAAGGCTCTGGTTGCCGGAAAAAATACTTTAACATGGAAATTCACCCCAGAAGATGAAAACAATTATAATATGGTAACAGGAACAGTTGTCGTAAATGCAAAGGCAACGACTACAACGACGACTACAACCACAAAAGCAACAACTACCACAACCAAGGCAACAACTACGACAAAACCGAACAAAACCACCACAACAAAAGCAACAACTACAACAGCTAAAGCTACGACGAAACCGAGCAAGACGACCACAACCAAGGTAACGACTACGACCAAGCCAAGCAAAACCACCACAACCAAGGTAACAACTACAACGAAACCAAGCAAGACGACCACAACTAAGGCAACGACTACAACGAAACCGAACAAAACCACCACAACCAAGGTAACAACTACAACAAAACCGAGCAAGACGACCACAACCAAGGTAACGACTACAACGAAACCGAGCAAGACTACCACAACCAAGGCAACAACTACAACAAAACCGAGCAAGACGACTACAACAAATGCAACGACTACAAACACAGCCATTCCATCCTATGGCGATGTCAATTTGGATGGCAAGGTAGATATCTTAGATGCAGTATTCTTGAACAAATATCTTGCAACACTGGTACAGTTTTCGGATGTTCAAATAGCAAATGCAGATTGCTATCAGGATGGTGTTTTGAATGCTCAGGATACAACTGCTCTCATGCAATTTATCATTCTGTTGATTGATAATCTGCCTGTTTAAGAATATTGTAGTATCACAATCAATTATGGCAAACCACTTAGATTTTATCTAAGCTGGTTTGCCGTAATTATAGTGAATGTCAATCTATATGATAATACTAGTTGATACAGCTGAGAGTATGGGGAAATATTTTGTGAAAATGGAGATGATTCCATTTTTTATTTTGAATAAAATATTTTGAAACAAAATCTAAAGTTAAATTTAAACCGTTTTTTTAGAAATTTTCTACAGTATCATTACAAAACGACACATATCGTCATTTTGTAGTTTTTATTTTCCTTTTTAATTGGATTTTCAATTCAAAAACAAACCAGAAAAAGGTATTAATTTGTGCAGAGTGATGAAAATGGATTCCATTCTTGACAAGAAAACCGAAAAATGATATACTAAAAAAGTAATTGATTTTTTTGAAATTGTAAATTTTTTAAAACGGAAAAGAAAGGAGATACATAAAATGCGAACAAGTATAGAGAAGGTAAAACCTGAATGGAGCTATTTTTGCATGTCTTGGAAGAATGATCAAAGAAAAAGCTATTTCAAAGAAACCTTGCTGTACGTTACACAGTAGGGGTGATTTGAAATAGCTTTTGATTATGTAAATGCTGAATGGAGGAGCGTCTATTTTGAAGAACTATAAAATTGCAGTTGCTGGAACTGGTTATGTCGGATTATCCATTGCAACTTTATTGAGTCAACATCATCAGGTGACAGCAGTAGATATTATCTCGGAGAAGGTGGATTTAATCAACAATCGCCAGTCTCCGATCCAGGATGATTATATTGAAAAATATCTCGCAGAAAAAGAATTGAACCTAACAGCAACACTGGATGCAAAAGCTGCTTATACAGATGCAGATTTTGTGGTCATTGCAGCTCCAACAAATTATGATAGTAAAACACAGCATTTTGATACTTCTGCAGTGGAAGCCGTCATTCAGTTGGTGATGAAATATAATCCAAATGCAATTATGGTGATAAAATCCACGATTCCAGTGGGTTATACAGAAAGTGTCAGAGAGAAGTTCGGCAGTAAGAATATTCTCTTCAGTCCAGAATTTTTGCGGGAATCCAAGGCACTTTATGACAATCTATATCCATCTCGTATCATCGTTGGTACAGATTTGAATGATGATAGATTGGTAACAGCAGCTCAAACCTTTGCAAATCTGCTCCAAGAGGGAGCAATCAAGGAAAATATTGATACCTTGTTTATGAACTTTACAGAAGCAGAAGCGGTTAAGCTGTTTGCAAATACCTATTTGGCTCTGCGAGTTGCATATTTCAACGAATTGGATACTTATGCAGAGAGCAAAGGACTGGATACGAAGCAGATTATTCAAGGTGTCTGCTTAGATCCAAGAATCGGAACACATTATAATAATCCGTCTTTTGGATATGGTGGTTATTGCTTGCCAAAGGATACAAAGCAATTACTTGCAAATTATGCGGATGTGCCTGAAAATTTGATTGAGGCGATTGTAGAGAGCAATAAGACTCGAAAAGATTTCATCGCTGACCGTGTTTTGCAATTGGCTGGTTACTATGGCTATGATGAAGAAAATGAATTTGATGAAAAGAAAGAAAAATCTGTTACCATTGGTGTTTATCGCTTGACGATGAAGAGCAATAGTGATAATTTCCGCCAGAGTTCCATTCAAGGCGTGATGAAACGCATCAAAGCAAAAGGGGCTACGGTTATCATTTATGAGCCAACACTGAAAGATGGAGAAACATTCTTTGGCAGTGTTGTGGTAAATGATTTTGAGGAGTTTAAAAAGGCATCTCAGGCAATTATTGCAAATCGCTATGACAAATGTCTGGATGATGTAAAAGAAAAAGTTTATACAAGAGATATTTTTCAACGAGATTAAATGCAAATGCATACTTTCAGGAGGATGTTAAAATGAAAGGAATTATCTTAGCCGGTGGCTCTGGCACACGCTTGTATCCGCTCACAAAAGTTACAAGTAAGCAACTTTTACCTATTTATGACAAGCCAATGATTTATTATCCAATGTCCGTCCTGATGAATGCAGGCATTCGAGATATTCTGATTATTTCCACTCCGCAAGATACGCCACGATTTGAAAGCTTATTAGGGAATGGAAATCAATTTGGTGTAAATCTGACTTATGCTGTTCAACCTTCTCCCGATGGATTGGCACAAGCTTTTATCATTGGTGCGGATTTTATCGGAAATGAACCGGTTGCAATGGTTCTTGGAGATAATATTTTTACAGGGCACGGTTTGAATAAACGACTGAAAACTGCAGTCGAAAATGCAGAAACAGGAAAAGGTGCGACTATTTTTGGCTATTATGTAGATGATCCGGAACGGTTTGGCATTGTGGAATTTGATGCAGATGGAAAGGTAGTTTCCATTGAAGAAAAGCCGGAACATCCAAAGAGCAATTACTGTGTAACGGGTTTGTATTTTTATGACAATCGTGTTGTAGAATTTGCGAAAAGTTTGAAGCCGTCTGCTCGTGGTGAACTGGAAATTACTGATTTGAACCGTATTTATCTGGAAGATGGCTCATTGAATGTGGAATTATTGGGTCAGGGTTTTACTTGGCTAGATACAGGAACACATGAGAGCTTAGTAGATGCAACCAATTTTGTAAAGACCGTAGAACAACATCAGCATCGCAAGATTGCATGTTTGGAGGAAATTGCATATTTAAACGGTTGGATCAGCAAGGATGAATTGATGAAAGTTTATGAAGTCATGAAGAAAAACCAGTATGGTCAGTATCTGAAGGATGTTATGGACGGCAAGTATCAGGAACATCTGTATTAATAGGGAAAAGTGTAGAGGAGATTAAATCATGAATATCATTGTTACCGGCGGTGCTGGTTTTATTGGTAGTAACTTTGTGTTCCACATGTTGAAGAAGTATCCAAATTATCGGATCATTTGCCTGGACAAGTTGACTTATGCAGGAAATTTGTCCACACTTGCACCCGTTATGGAACATCCGAATTTTCGCTTTGTGAAAGCAGATATTTGTGACCGGGAGACTGTGGACAAACTATTTGAAGAAGAGCATCCGGACATCGTAGTCAATTTTGCGGCAGAGTCCCACGTTGACCGCTCCATCGAAGATCCGGGCATCTTCCTCCAGACCAATATTATTGGAACAGCGGTTTTAATGGATGCTTGCCGGAAATATGGCATTCAGCGTTACCATCAGGTTTCTACAGATGAAGTATATGGAGATTTGCCATTAGATCGTCCGGATTTATTCTTTACCGAAGAAACGCCACTACATACAAGCTCCCCTTACAGCAGCTCCAAGGCATCAGCAGATTTGTTGGTGTTAGCATATTATCGTACTTATGGACTTCCAGTGACAATCAGCCGCTGTTCCAACAACTATGGTCCTTATCACTTCCCAGAAAAACTGATTCCGCTGATGATTGCGAATGCATTGGCAGATAAGCCGTTACCGGTTTATGGGGAAGGCTTAAACATACGAGATTGGTTATATGTGGAAGATCACTGCAAGGCAATTGATTTGATTATTCATAAAGGTCGTGTTGGTGAGGTTTATAATGTTGGCGGACACAATGAAAAGCAGAATGCAGAATATTGAAATTGTAAAGATTATCTGCAAAGAATTGGGAAAACCAGAGAGTTTGATTACACATGTTGGTGACCGAAAGGGTCACGATATGCGGTATGCGATTGACCCGACTAAGATTCACAATGAATTGGGCTGGTTGCCAGAAACGAAATTTGAAGATGGCATTAAAAAAACCATTCAGTGGTATCTGGATAATCGGGAATGGTGGGAAACCATCATCAGCGGCGAATATCAGAACTATTACGAGAAAATGTACAGCAATCGCTGAAACGCTTGGGGAGGAAAGAATATGAATTTTTTTGTAACAGGTGTTGGCGGTCAACTGGGACATGATGTCATGAATGAGTTGCTGAAACGTGGCTATGAAGGGATTGGTTCTGATATTCAGGAACAATATAGCGGTGTTGCAGATGGCTCTGCCGTGACAACTGCACCGTATGTATCTTTGGATATTACAGACAAGGCTGCTGTTGAAAAAGCAATCACATCTATAAAACCAGATGCTGTGATTCACTGTGCAGCATGGACTGCTGTGGATATGGCGGAAGATGATGACAATGTTTCAAAAGTCCGTGCCATCAATGCAGGTGGTACACAGAATATTGCAGATGTCTGTAAGAAGCTGAACTGCAAAATGACTTATATCAGCACAGACTATGTGTTTGATGGACAGGGTACAGAACCTTGGAAACCAGATTGTAAGGATTACAAGCCCTTGAACGTGTATGGTCAGACAAAATTAGAAGGGGAGCAGGCAGTTAGTCAGACATTAGAAAAGTATTTCATTGTTCGGATTGCATGGGTGTTTGGTTTAAATGGAAAAAATTTCATTAAGACCATGCTGCATGTGGGAAAGACACACGATACGGTTCGTGTGGTCAATGACCAAATTGGAACGCCAACTTATACTTATGATTTGGCACGGCTGTTGATTGATATGAATGAAACTGAAAAGTACGGCTATTATCATGCGACCAATGAAGGCGGCTATATCAGCTGGTATGATTTCACGAAAGAAATTTATCGGCAGGCTGGATATCCTACCACAGTATTGCCAGTAACAACAGAAGAATATGGATTGAGTAAGGCAAAACGTCCTTTTAACAGCCGTTTAGAGAAAAGCAAGTTGGTAAAAGCTGGATTTTCGCCACTGCCAACTTGGCAAGATGCATTGAGCCGTTATCTCAAAGAGATTGGGCAGAAATAAGGGGGAAAAGACATGGGACAAATTAAAGTCGAAAAGAATGTAGGCGGAATTGAAGGACTTTGTGTGATTGAACCTGCTGTTCATGGAGATGCTCGTGGCTATTTCATGGAAACTTACAATGAGAGAGATTTGAAAGAAGCCGGCATTGATGTTCATTTTGTACAGGACAATCAGTCAATGTCCACAAAAGGTGTATTGAGAGGATTGCATTTTCAGAAACACTATCCGCAATGCAAATTGGTACGTGCAGTACGAGGTATAGTCTTTGATGTAGCAGTTGATTTGCGGGCAGATTCTGAAACTTATGGAAAATGGTATGGCGTAATTTTATCCGCTGAAAATAAGAAGCAGTTTCTTATTCCGGAGGGCTTTGCCCATGGATTTCTGGTTCTGAGCGATGAAGCTGAGTTCTGCTATAAAGTCAATGACTTCTGGCATCCGAATGATGAGGGCGGTATGGCTTGGAATGATCCGGAAATTGGAATTGAATGGTCGCAGCTGAAAGGAATATATCCGGGTAGTCCGAGTGCGGAAGGCTATACTTTAGAAGATGGTACACCACTGAATCTGAGCGAAAAAGATCAGAAGTGGTTGGGGTTGAAAGATACTTTTAAATTTTGAGGGAGTTATAACGAAAAAATGCAGCTGGAAAACGAAGTACAACACGTATTTTTGGTAGGTGCTAAGAGCTTAGGTGCATACGGTGGATATGAAACCTTTGTATATAAACTGACAGAGTATCACCAAAATAAGAAAAATATAAAATATCATGTGGCGTGTAAAGCGAACGGTGATGGCTGCATGGATGAAACAAAAGTGGAGGGCGTGACCAGAATCAATGATCACGAATTTGAATTTCACAATGCACATTGTTTTAAAATAGATGTTCCTCAGATTGGTGCAGCACAGGCAATTTACTATGACGTTGCTGCGTGGAATGCTTGCTGTAAATACATAAAAAAGCATGAAATTCAGCATCCAATTGTTTATATTATGGCTTGTCGCATTGGACCGTTTGCAAGTCATTTTTATAAGAAAATCCATAAAATGGGTGGCACTGTCTATTTGAATCCAGATGGACATGAATGGATGCGGGCGAAATGGTCTGCTCCCATCCGGAAGTATTGGAAAATCTCTGAACAGATGATGGTCAAGTATTGTGACCTTGCTATCTGTGATTCCGTGAATATTGAAAAATATATTCACGAGTGCTATGACGGCAAAGGCAGAAAAGGCGAAAATCCAAAAACAACTTTCATTGCTTATGGTGCAGATTTAACGCTTAGCAAACTGGATGATGATGATGAAAAGCTGGTGAACTGGTATCAGGAAAAAGGACTGGCAAAGAAGGATTATTACCTTGTTGTTGGTCGCTTTGTGCCGGAAAATTCTTTTGAAGTTATGATTCGGGAATTCATGAAGAGCAACAGCAAAAAAGACTTTGCCATTATCACCAATGTAAATGATAAGTTTTTAAATGAACTAGAGGAGAAATTACATTTCAAGAGTGACAAGCGAATCAAGTTTGTTGGTACAGTTTATGACCAAGAGTTGCTGAAAAAGATTCGTGAAAATGCCTATGCGTATTTTCACGGTCACACAGTAGGTGGGACGAATCCTTCGCTGATAGAAGCACTTGGAAGTACCGATTTGAATCTTCTGGTTGATGTTGGTTTTAATAAAGAGGTCGCAGAAGACTGTGCTTTGTATTGGAGCAGGGATGATGGCGAATTAGCAAAGTTGATTGACCGAGCAGATAAGATGCATGCAGATGAAATCGCAGAGATGGGGCAACGAGCCAAGAAGCGTGTAGCAGAAGCGTACACATGGGAAAAGATTTGCGGACAGTATGAAGATGTATTTACAAATGCTGCGAATAAAAATTGAAAGTTATAGATGGTAGGAAGAAGAACTTATGAATAAAAAGCAGGAACTAATAGATATCTGTCACGAATACTGCACGGGTTGTGGCTTATGCGTAGCAGTAAATGGAACAGCATTTGAACGTGAAAGCAAAGGCTTTTTCTATCCCCGTTTACAATCTACGGATACAGATTTATGTAGAATTGTTTGTCCAGCTGCTGGAAATGCGGCAAATCATTTTCAGGATGGAACAACTTGGGGCAAAATGAAGTCCTGTTGTTTAGCATGGTCTTCTGATGATACAACACGTTTTCAGGCATCAAGCGGTGGCGTAATTACAAGTTTATGCGTCTATTTACTGGAAAAACATATGGTTGATGCGATAATTCAAGTTAAGCGAAATGCCAAAGACCAAACAAAAACAATTACTGTTGTCAATACGACCAAAGAAGCGGTATTGGAGTGCTGTGGTTCAAGATACACTTCATCGACACCACTTATGAACATAAAAGATTTGATAGAAACTGGAAAGAAATATGCATTTGTAGGAAAACCGTGCGATGTTTCTGCTTTACGGATGCTTCAAGTAGAAAAAGTTGCGGCGTGGACAGAACAGATTGTCTATATGTTTTCTTTCTTTTGCGCTGGTCAACCCAGTGAGCATGCAAATAAAAAATTATTGCATGCATTGCAATGCGATTCCGTTGCTGATATCGAGGATTTATCCTATCGTGGAAATGGATGGCCGGGATTTGCTGCTGTTCGTTTGAAAAATGGGTCAAAGCATCAAATGGAGTATGAGAAATCTTGGATGACGATTCTCGGCAGAGATGTTAGAAAAAGTTGTAGATTTTGTGCGGATGGAACAGGAGAACAGGCAGATATTTCTTGTGGGGATGCATGGTATTTAACATCAGAGGGAAAACCAGACTTTACAGAAGCACCGGGAAGAAATGTTGTTTTTGCTAGAACACAACAGGGAGAAACTCTTCTGAAAGCAGCAATATTAGACGGTGTGGTGACAACAGAACCATATGACCTTGAGAAAGATAATCTGAAAAAGAGTCAGCCTTATCATTATAATAGAAAAGCATCTTTACGAAGTTTGAAAGTTGCAATGAAACTTTGTGGGAGAAATTTTCCGCTTTACAGCAGTAAGATATTGAAAAAATTTGAAACGGGTTATCCGTTAAAAAATAAAGTGTTACGCTGCATTGGAACAATAAAAAGAGTGTGGAGTAAATCAATATGAGTGGAATGAAAATTGGTTTTTTGGGTTTGACATTTACAGATCCGAATAAGGGCTGTGAAGCATTGACCTATACGTTTTTAAATATGCTCCGGGAATTCTATCAAGGAAAACAACTTGAAATCGTTTGTTTCATGCGTTCAGATGATTTTGGAAAAGTTCCAGAAGCTTATCCGGAATTTAAATTTAAATGCCATATCTTAAATATCTATAATCCATTGAGCTGGCTGAGTGTATATCAAGAAATTAAGGAATGTGCCTGTGTTTTTGATGGAAGCTATGGCGATGGATTTACAGGAATCTATGGTACACGCAGAAATTTTGTTCAGTGTTTGCGGAAACAAATGGTGATTTCAGCAAAAAAACCATTGTATCTTCTGCCACAGACATATGGAAGTTATAAGTTTCCGTTTAGAAAATGGTCTGTAAATCTGATTAAAAAAGCAGATTTCGCTTACGCAAGAGATGAAAAAACAGCAAAAGAAGTGGGAAGCTTTGTAAAAGTGACATCTGATATGGCGTTTGGGTTGCCATACGATAAAACGGCATATCATTTTGATGCAAAAAAGAAATTTGGTATCAATGTATCTTCTTTGTTGTGGGATGATAATACAAGAGGAAGATTTGGATTATCAATTGATTATAAGGTGTTTTATCGAACATTGATAACCGATTTAATTCAAAACGGCGTATATCAGGTGCATATTATTCCACATGTAATTGACCACAAGCATTATGAAGCTGGTGAAAATGATTATAGAATATGCTGTGAGTTGGAAAAAGAATTCAAAGGCAATGTGATTCTTGCACCGGCATTTGAAACAGCGATTCAGGCAAAAAGCTATATCTCCAATATGGATATTTTTCTTGGCTCAAGAATGCATTCAACCATTGGTGCAATTTCATCTGGAGTCGCAACCATACCGCTTTCATATGCATATAAATTTGAAGCGTTGTATTCACATATTCAGTATCCATATGTCATCAATGCCAGAGTTGTAACAACAGAAGAGGCATTAAAAATGACAAAACAGTGGATGAATGAAGTTGATACGCTAAAAGAAGCGGGAAAAATAGCGGTAAATCATGCATTAGATGAATTGGTGGATTTTAAAAAGAATCTGCAAGAGAGTTTAAAGAGTAATCATTTACTTGGATGAGGATTTCGATGAAACAGATATTATTGGTTCGGGCAACACCGAATGATTTGGATATAAATGCCTATAATGTGCAGCAAGTTGGAATTGGTAAAAGCTTGGTGAATAAAGGATATAATTACGACTTTATTACCTTCAAGAAGCATGCACCAAGAAAAGAAACTGTTTTTTATGAGAAAGATGGATGCAGAGCAAAGTGTATTGAACTTCCCAGAACACGAGTTTTAAGATGGGGAATTAATACAGATATTTGCAAAAAAGAATTTTTGGATCAATATGATTTGATTATTTGCCAAGAGTATTATCAATTGGAAACATATTTGATTTCATGCAAGTCGAATCGGGTAGCAATGTACACAGGCCCTTATTACAATATGTTTCTACCAAAATGCTTTTCTCCTATTTATGATTTCTTTTTTACAAAGAAAATCAACCAGCAGATTCCCTATAAGTTTGTAAAATCTGTTCTGGCTTATGATTTTATGGAGAAGAAAGGTTATACAGGTTTGACCAATGTTGGCGTAGCACTGGATACTTCTAGATTTGCGGATGTTGAAATTTTACCGGAAACAAAGCAACTGATTGATTTTATGAAAGCCAATCAGTGCCTTTTATATGTTGGGTCGCTGATTGAACGAAAGAATTATCCATTTTTGTTGGAAACTTATAAGAAGATGCTTCAGCGGAATCCTGAAATCAAATTGGTGTTAATTGGAAAAAGCAAAGTTTCTGGTGTTGAAAAGTATCTTGGAAAAAAAGATAGTGCATACGCTGCAAAGTATGATAAAATGCTTACAGAAAAAGAAAAAGCAGGGATTTATCATTTAGAAAGATTAGCGAATCCACAGCTGAGATACATTTACCCATTGGCAAAAGCCTTTCTGTTGCCGTCGATACTGGAAATTTTCGGGATGGTTTTATTGGAAGCCATGTATTTTGGAGCACCCGTTGTTTCAAGTCGGAATGGCGGAAGTCTTACCTTAATGGCAGATGGAAAATGCGGACAGATTGTGGAGGAGTTTGACGCTGAGAAATGGTGTGATGCTATTTCAAAGTATTTAGATGACCCACAATATGCAAAAAATGTTGCGAATGCAGCCATGAAAAAGGTAAAAGAGGAATATACATGGGATGCGATTACGCAGAAGATGTTGGATATCAGCGGAACAGGCGTGGAATAAAAACGGCGGAATAGTTCGAGTGAATTTCTATCCTGTTTCATATGCATCCAATTTAAATCTGATATTCATGCAGCTGATATTTGGTTAGTAGGAGAGAAAGATGGAAAAAAGTAAAATTGCATTTGTGATTTTGTATTATAAGGCATATGAAGATACGATAGATTGTATCCATTCTGTTTTATGTCTTGACCAAAATAATTTTGAATTAGAAATTATTGTGGTAGATAATGATTCTAGAGATGGAGCTATAGATAAGCTGAAAAAGCAATTTAAAGATGTGCATTATATCAGAAATGATAAAAATGATGGATATGCAAGAGGAAATAATATTGGCATCAAATATGCAAAAAATACGCTAAAAGCAAATTTTGTTGTGATTTTAAATTCTGATGCAGTAATTAAGGATAAACAGTTTGGAGAAAAAATCATTACTACTTATGAAAAAGAACAATTTTATGTGATGGGTCCAAAAGTAATTGGATTTTATGATAGAAAGAATCAAAGTCCAATTAGCAACTGCGATGATAAGAATATCAATAAGATATTAATTTCCAATGATTTGCACTATTGGGCTTGGAAATTAAATGCAATCAAATTGATTAGAAAGTTTAGAACCCCCAATGAGGGTGATTATGTAAAGAGAGAGATTATTGATAAATATAAATGTATCTGCCATGGATGCTGCTTGATTTTCTCACCACTTTTCTTGAGTCGGTGGAATGGATTTGATGGCAATACATTTTTGTATAAAGAAGAAAGAATTTTGTTCTATGTTCTGCATAGATTAAAATGCAAAACTTTGTATTGTGAAGATTTAACGGTGGAACATAAAGGCGGAACATCTGTGAAGAAAACAATTGGAAATCAGGATAGAAAAAGATTTCTCTTTATTTATAGGGAAAGACATAACGCTTTATTGGAGGAAAAAAGAGTAATGTCTTTAAGCGATAAAGAAATCGAAAATGTTCTCTTGTAATAGTTCCGCAGAGATTGTTTATCGAAAGAAGGAAAATATGGTTTCAGTGATTATACCGTCATATAATCGGGAAAAAACAATAAAAAAAGCCATTGAGAGTGTGCTCAATCAAACATATCGTGATTTAGAAGTGATTGTAGTGGATGATGGGTCGACAGATCACACAAGCCAAGTAATCGGTGAAATAAAAGATGAGCGATTAAGATATATCTATCAGGAAAATGCCGGAGCTTGTGTGGCACGAAATCGAGGGATTCACTTGGCTTCTGGTGAAATCATTGCGTTTCATGATAGTGATGATTTGTGGAGAGCTGACAAGTTGGAAAAAGAGATGAATGCACTGCAAAAGAGCGGAGCAGATGTCGTGTTTTGCAAGTTGGTAAGACACAATCCTGATGGGTCTACAACTGATATGCCATCTGATGGAAAAGAAGGTTTCCTGAATCCCATTAAAAATTTATTTGGCATTGGTACACAAACGCTGTTGGCAAAACGAGAAGTGTTTGCACACGAGCAATTTGATAAAGAAATGCCGAGATTTCAAGAATTTGAATGGCTCTATCGCATTTCAAAAACGCATTCTATTTACTGCGTGGATGAAGGCTTAGTTGATTATTATGTAGGAGCAGATTCTATTAGTAGTAATCCGAAAAAAGTTTATGATGCTTGTAAATTGATCAATGAAAAACACCCAGAACTCATAAAAGAATATCCCCAGATGGGTGAAAGAATGGCATATAGCCTTCTGTTGGCAGCAGCAAAAGAAAAACAGAAAAAAAATAGCGTAAATGCTTATATCAGTATGGCATTAAATTGTCATGTCAACTTGAAAATCCTTATAAAATGCCTGAAAGTGATGATGCCCTAAGGGCAAAAAGAAAGAAGGGAAAATTTGAATGGTATTAAGAGTTAAAAAAAGAGGCATTGTGATGTATTGTGCCTTTATTCTACTCTTGTTTCCTTATCTGCAAGGTTCTATCGGATTATTACCAGGAAAATTTTATCCAATGATGCCGGTAATAGCAGTAGTTCTGTTTTTAATTTTAAACCTAAAAAAAATAAAGGTGTATCCAAAAGAATTATTGACTTGGAGCTGCATTTTATTCCCCTGTTTCTTTCAAAACTATGATGTGAAAACAGGGAGATATAATATCGTATTGGATTTTCTATCTGTATTTTTGATATATATAATTGCAAAGAAAGACCAAGATTGGATCAAATATTTTTGGAATGTAATAAAAATTGTCTGTGTGATTCATTTTATATTGGGTTTGTTCTTTTTGGTGAACAAAAACATGTTATATTCTGTTGTAATTCCAAGATTTACAATGACAGAAAATACATATAAACTATTAAACGAAGCAATCAATAATGGGTATATGACAGGAATCTGTAATCATTATAGTAAAATGGGAATGTATATGGCGTTGGGTACGATTGCATTTGCATACCCAATTTATGATAAAGAAATGGAAAGCCGAAAAAGAAAAATCGCACTTGTAATGTTTTTTGCATTTGTGATTGGATTGGCTATGACTGGGAAAAGAGGACCATTGTTATTTACGGTATTGGCGTTATTAATTGTATTTTTGGAATATTCAGAAAAAAGATTGACCAGAAAGGCAATTTTTCGATTCTTTATCGGAATATTTTCGCTTATCATATTATTTGCGATTGCGTATTTTAAAATACCACAAGTACAATCTGTAATTGCTCGTTTCTCGGAAAGTAGTAATATGGAAGAAATGACAAATGGTAGAATTGATTTCTTTTGGGTACAAGCCATAGAGATGTTTAAAAATCATCCAATTATTGGATATGGATGGGGAGCATTTAAGGCATATAGTAAAAACGGAAATCATGCACATAATATTTATTTGCAACTACTTACAGAAACGGGAATCATTGGCTTTTTTATGGTGTTGATTTTCTTCATTGGTTCTATTTTGGCAATCCGAAAAAGTATAAATATTATGAAAGGGCATGATAATCAACTTTGCACATACTTAAAGATTGGGTATGCCTATCAGCTTTTCTTTTTGATGTATGGTTTTACGGGAAATCCATTGTATGATGGTCAATGCTATCTTCCATATTTGTTGAGTTGTGCGATGGGATTGACCGTATATTTTGAATATTCGTATCGGTTGCAGAAGGTGAAGAAAAATGAAAAACGTATTAATTGTAACAAAAATCGGCAAGAATTATGGGGCGTTATTGCAAGCGTATGCATTGAAGACCGTAATAGAAAAGAAAGGACAGAAAGTTAAAATCTTAAATTATGAGTTAGTGCCCACAATGGAAACCTATAGAGTGTTTCCAAAAGTGAAAAACTGGCGGTCTATCCTTCATATCATGCAATCGCTTCCAAGAGCAAAGGCAACGAAAAAAAGTGTGGATTGTTTTTATCAGTTTAGAAGAGAATGTCTTAATCTGACAAATCCGTATAAGAATTATACGGAATTGGTAGAAAATCCACCAGTTGCAGATATATACATTACGGGAAGCGACCAAGTTTGGAATCCTAAAATAAATTTCGACAAAGCATATTATTTGTTGTTTGGAAAATCCGATGTGATAAGAGCGTCTTATGCCGCATCAATTGGAATTGGTTTGATTCCGGAAAATATAAAAAGCGAATTCTCTCAAAGAATTAAAAATGTAACATATCGTTCTGTTCGAGAAGTTGAGGGAAACAAGCTGCTGAAAGATATGGGAATTGAATCAACTGTAAATGTTGACCCAACATTATTGCTTGATAAAGAAGATTATGATTTGATATGTAAAAATCCTTCTTATGAAAAGCCATATGTATTATTATATCTTCTCATCATGCCAAAAGATGTTGATTTGTATGTGCAGAGGATTAGACAGCTTTATCCGAATTGTTTGATTGTGTCTATTCCGGGAAGTAGCTATGTGAAAAAAATCGGGGATGTAGAATGCAGTGATATTGGTCCAAAAGAGTTTATTGGCTTGATAAAACATTCAGAAGCTGTTTTTACATCTTCGTTTCATGGAACAGTATTTTCGATATTGTATGAGAAAAAATTTGCTTCCTACTTGCCGCAACATACAGGAGGAAGAATTAGAAATCTGTTAAAGTCTTTTGATTTAACAGAACGTATCGTTGATGCTCCTGATGCTCTGAAGATATTGCCAGAACCAATTGATTATACATTTACGAAAGCGATAAGAGTTCAGGAAAAAAGAAATGCAGATGCATATTTGGATACAATTTTAGCAGATGCATATGAAAGGAACAAAGATGGGAATGGATAACAGTTTTTTGAAGGCACTTTACCGGTATGCAAGAGCATGGATGCGATTAAAAAAGCAGAAGAAATTTGAAACAGAATTTAATGGCTTTTCCGATAAAGAGATTGAAAACTATGATGCACATTTATATGAGGTAAGGCAAAATAAACCACTTGATTGGAATCATTTGAAGACATATACCGAAAAAATGCAGTGGGCAAAAATTTATGATACAGACCCACGAAAAGTCTTATGTGCAGATAAATACGCAGTAAGAGAATGGGTAAAGGAGAGAATCGGGGAAAAATATTTGATTCCACTGATTGGAGTATATGATTCCTATACAGATGTGGATCTCAGCAAATTGCCGAATCAATTTGTGATTAAAACAAATCATGGCTCTGGAGATGTGGTTTGTGTTCGAGATAAAAGTAAAATGACCCTCGCGGAGAAAATTGATATGCGTAGAAAGGTTGCTTTTTCGTTAGAAACAGATTATAGCTGCAAGCATTGTGAGATGCATTATAGTAAAATTCCTCCTAAAGTTATCGTGGAACAGCTCATTGATAATCATGGAAAGGACTTGCCAGATTATAAGTTTTTGTGTTTTGATGGTGAACCGCAGTTTGTATGGATTGATGTGGATCGGTTTACAAATCATAAGCGAAATGTTTATAATATGAAATGGGAACTTCAAGAATGGAATCAAAGAGGGTATGGCAATGCAGATTACCCGATTGAAAAACCGGAACATTTTGAAGAGATGGTAGCGATTGTAAAGAAGCTGGCGGCAGGATTTTCGCATGTTCGTGTCGATTTGTATAATGTTCAGGGAAAAATATACTTTGGAGAAATGACATTTACAAATGGTAGCGGATTTGAAGAGTTAGTACCTGCTTATGCAGACCAAATGCTTGGCGATATGTGGAAATTGAAAATGGGGAAATAAGGGCTTACAATGCACGTGATGAAGAAAATATTAAAAAAATATAATACAATTCCAGTTGCAGCAAAAGCAACGATATGGTTTATATTTGCGAGCACATTACAAAAGGGTATGTCTTTAATAACAACACCAATATTTACCCGTATTATGTCAACCGAGCAATACGGGCAATATAGTGTTTATAATTCATGGCTTCAAATATTTACGATTATCACAACATTAAGACTGAATTGGGCAGTTTTTAATAAGGGAATGAGCAAATATAAGAATGACCGTGATGGATACACTGCTACGATGCAGTCTGTCACGTTTATGCTGACAATATTGGCATTCATAATTTACCTTATATTTCATCGCCTAATCAATGAACTGACAGAATTGCCCTCTTTTATTATGGTTGCGATTTTTGCAGAGTTACTAGTTACGCCGGCAATTGACTTTTGGTCCTTGAGAAAACGGTATGAATATCAATATAAACCTGTTGTTTTTCGTACAATCTTATTCACTGTCATCAATGCAGGCGTAGGTGTTATAGCAGTATTGCTTTCTGAGGAAAAGGGCTATGCAAGAATTATGACATGTGTAGCAGTCAATATTGCTTTTGGATTGAGCTTATTTGTATACAACTACATCAAAGCTGGACGATTATTTAAATTTGAATACGCAAAGTTTGCAATTGGATTCAATCTGCCATTATTACTTCACTATATTTCACAATATATCCTAGATCAATTTGACCGAGTTATGATTCAAAAAATGGTCAACACAGCATCTGCAGGGATTTATAGTGTTGCATATAATACTGGAATGCTGCTTAAAATTATAACCCAGAGCATTAATAATGCATTAGTTCCTTGGCAATATGAAAAATTGGAAAAGAAAGAATTCAAAGAATTAGACGATGTTTTGTTCCTTGTATATCTTTTGGTTGGTGCATGCTCTGTAATTTTTTCAGCATTTGCTCCGGAGTTGATGCGGATACTGGCAGATGACAAATATTATGAAGCGGTATATGCAATTCCTCCGGTAACACTTGGGTTGTTTTTTATGTATATGTACACAACAATTGCAAATGTTGAGTTCTTTTATGACCGAAACAAGTTTACCATGTATATCTCCATGTCCGGTGCATTGCTAAATATTGTTCTTAATTATATTGGCATTAAGATGTTCGGATATTTGGCAGCTGCATATACAACTATGATTTGCTATATTTTGTATGCCATGGGACATTATATTTACATGACTATCAGTGTAAAAAAATTGTTGGGCATCGACCGGGTGTTTAATACAAAACGAATTGTAGCATTGAGCATAATTGTATTATTTTGCGGAATTGTTATTATGGCTTTATATGATTTTGCAATCATTCGTTATATCTTAATCGCTGGTATGATGGGTGTAGGATTTTATAAAAGAAAAATGATTCACGATTTGATTACAAAAGTGAAGAAGAAGTAAGATTCTTGCTATCAGGATGCAGTTTGATGGGGGAGGAAAGAAACAAGTTTGATGAGAGATAAACCAGAATTATTTTCTAAAAAAGAAAATTGCTGTGGATGTTCAGCATGTTATGCGATTTGTCCACAGAAAGCAATTACAATGAAAGCGGATGAAGAAGGATTTCTTTATCCCATTATTGATGCTGAAAGGTGTATAAGCTGTTATCGGTGTCTAAAGGTTTGTGCTTTTAAAGAAGAGCAGAGCAGACGGGGGTATTTGTAAATGCCAAAAAATATAAGTACCAATTATGAAAATCCAAAAGTTTATGCGGTAAAGCATAAAAATGAAGAAATAAGAGCTGCTTCCAGGTCTGGAGGTGTTTTTACTGCGTTGTCAGATGAAATACTGAAAGATGGTGGAGTGGTTTATGGTTGTGTTTTGGTTGATTGTGTTGATGCAAAACATATTAGAGCCGATAATCAAGTAGACCGAAATAAAATGCGGGGGTCGAAGTATATCCAAAGTGATTTGCAAGATACTTTTATGAAGGTGCGTACAGATTTACTTGCGAACAGAAGCGTTTTATTTTCGGGGACTTCCTGTCAGATTGCCGGATTAAAAGCATATTTAGGCCAAGATTATGATACACTTTTATGTGTAGATATTGTTTGTCATGGTGTGCCCAGTCCCAAAGTTTGGAAAGAATATTTAAAATGGCAAGAGAAAAGAAAACACAAAAAAATTGTTGCAGCAGATTTTCGGGATAAAGGAAAATATGGATGGAAAGAACATATAGAAACACTTTATTTTGAAGATGATAGTTCAGTAAGCAGCGATATTTTTAAAAATTTATTCTATGGACATACAATACTAAGACCTTGTTGCTATCAATGTCCGTATAAATCTATACAACATCCAGGGAATATAACGATTGCTGATTATTGGGGCATTGAAAAAGCAGCACCGGGATTCAGTGATAATAAGGGGGTTTCCCTTGTTTTGATTAACAATGAACGTGGTGAAGAGCTTTTTGAAAAAGTAAAGAATGGGTTGATTTGTGAAAAAACCAGAATGGAAGATAGTATGCAAACATCTTTTAAGAAGCCTTTTCCGAAACCTTCCAATAGAGAGCAATTTTGGAATGATTTTCATCATAAAAAATTTCGTGCTGTTGCAGTGAAATACGGAAATTTTGGAGTTGCAAATTCCGTCAAGGCATCTATAAAAAAAATTCTTAGAAAAATAAAACGTACCATCCTTCCATAAAAGTGCATTTTTTAGAAGCATCAAATAGCTTGAAAGTCATTTATCTATCATGCAATCAATTGTAGATTGCCTTTTGAATCTCATAAGCAAGAAAAATACATCAAAAAATCGTCCTGATTTTGAGGAAGCACCTCGAATCGGGACGATTTTATTTTTGACTGGAAATTTATGTTTGTCAGATTATCATTTTTAAGTATTTGCAAGTGAAATGTATACAAGAAGATGAACATTTTATAGGAGGCTACTTATTTGAAAAAGGCAGCATTGATTTTCCATTTTTTCAAATAACACCTAGAAATTCATAGAACTGGAAAATTAGATTGTATCATTTTAATTCGTGGGCAAAGATGGAAATCTTGGGTTAAATATCGCAAATTGTAAAAAAATGTCTTGACATTTTCTGGGTGGTATGATATACTGGATTTAAATAGAAAACAACAGATTTTAGCTTCTATTTTGTTGAAAAAGCACATTTTACAAAAGAGAAGAGAATTTATTTTAATCTATGATGTTTGGCGGAATTATATGGAATGGGTCAGGAAATCTGGCAAATGAGAAAGAGGTGATTGTGATGTCATGGTATAATCCCAGTCAAGATGAAGCAGCTGAAGAATATTATGCATCGAAAAGCAGATATGCCAATGCAGCAAATCAAAGGGCGTCTGCTGCAAAAGCGGCGGAGAACTGTTCTTATGAAAAGTCACAAGCATTGTCAGCAATTGAATCTTGTAAAAATGATAAATTGAATTTCGAGAAGAGAATTGAGGATATTCAAACGATTATCGGAGCAATGGAAGGAAGCGGTGGGGGAAGTTCCCTGATTTCTGCAATGGGTGCAGATTTGCCAACGATTCTCAATCAATTTAATGATTCTGCACAGCAGACAGATGGCAGTTATCAGGGTAGCATCAAATGTCCAGATTTTACTGCAGCAAGCTTTCTCAATGTGTTCAAAAACAAAGGGGTTATAGAAGATACATTGTTGTCTGGGTCGTTGGAAATGTTTCGGAATGAGGTGCAACGGTTGCAAGAAGCCCTTCAGAATCTGGAACAACAGATGAATCAACTTAGCGGTTTGGTTGGAGAGTTAACTTCAAAAATTAATATGTATCAAGTGGAACAGGCGGATTGGCGAAAAGTCATGGTAAGCAGTGCATTTGAAATGAATCACTTTAAAAATTATATGTAAGAATAAAAAGAGGATGTTTGCGAAAAGGGGGAATTTAGCATGAGAATTGAAATGATTAACAACAGCAATGCAGCAAATTCACTATCAGTTTTAAATGAAAATCTTTCTGCAATGATTTCACAATCTGAAACAACATTATCCTCTCTTCAAACAATCAAGCAGTTTTCCTATTCGATGAACGGCGGAGTTGGTTCTTTGCAAGATGCTGTGGATTCTGTTTCCAGCCGAATGGAACAGGAAGAAACTACAAAGAACAATCTAATAGCAGTTCGCACGAAACTTGAAGAATTCCTTACGACGGTACAAACAATTGATGCGGAAGTTTCTGAAAAAGTTACACAAAATGAAGAAGAATTTTATCGTGTGACAGGATGGAAGAAGCCAGCAGGAGTGATTGATTTAGATAAATGGTTTGAGAACGCAAGAAAATGGTTGAATGATAAAGTTTTAGATGCTGCTAATAATGTACTTAATCATGTTGATATTTATTATGAAACAGATTATACATCTTTGTCGGAAGAAGAACTAAAGAATATTTGTAATGAATATATTCAATTGTTAGAATCTGGACAGCAAAGTGACGACGATAAGATAAGAATGCAATCTCTTCTTAACTATTTGTCAAGCACAATTGATGCGAATAATCTCAATGATGAAAATAAAACAAAAATAAATCTGTTTAATTCCCTGTATGAAGCAATGCCAGAACATTTGGATGAAGCAAACAAAATGGTGACGTTATTTAAAGATTCACCAGCAGAGTTTCAAGATGATATTAATGCGATTAAATTTATTGCCTATAATTCCCAAGGGGATTGTCATGATTTGTTTTTTAAATATGCAGGTGATATAAAAATTACTGATTATTATTATACCAATAGCGATGGAGAAAAAAGAAATTGTTTTAATCTAGAAAGCATGTCAATGCGTTTGAATATAGAAGCAATGCGAGATGATAAAAGTGGATACAGAACATTTTTCCATGAATCTGGACATAATATTGATGCATTAATTGGAAAAGAAAAAACAGGAGAAAATAATTATTATACTTCTACAAAACTTGCAGATGGAAAATTCCATAATATAATTTATCAAGAAGTAGAAGGAATTGTTGTAAATGTTGTAAATGATTACAGTGACAATGAGAAAAAACTCAGCGATGGAGATAAGGCACTCATAACGGATGTGTTGATGGGAAGAAAACACGAATCAGAAATTAAAAGTTCAAGTGTTGATTTCGCATATCGAAAAATTTCAGAGGATATCACAGGAGCATGGAAGGGGAAATATTCAAGGCAATATCAAGCAGGAAACGAAACAGGAATTTTAGAAAACGTGAATGCAAGAATGTTAAGTGAAGTTATGAATGGAATGACAAATAATAGTGTGATGGTTGACAGTTATAATTCTAACTTTTTAATTGATCATGGAACACCAGGGCATCCAATAAACTGGCAAAATCCGGATCCAAATGCAGGATATGTACCACAAGATTATTATTATAATGCAGATGGTTCCTATACAGGTTTAGCTGAAACAGAGTTTATGGCTGAATATATGCGAATTAATATGACGAAGAGCAATGATGAAAAAACATATGTGAAAAGTTATTTGGGGAATTCTTGGGACACACTAGAAGATGAATTAAAAAGTGATGTGTTAATGCAAAACTAAATGTTAATTAGTCGGAGATGAAAAACAAAATGCGAATCGAATTAAATTCCGGTGGACTTGGAGGAAGTGCTGTTATTTCTGGTTTCCAGACAGATTTTTCCTCTTTGATTTCCAAATCTCGAAGAGTGGTTTCCAGTTTTCAGGTTGTGAAAACATTTTCCAATCATATGAATGGCGGAATTGGAAGCCTACAAAATGCAGTGGATCAGATTGATGCTCGGATGCAGCAGGAAGAAGCAAAAGCCGATGCTTTGAAGACTGTACAAAAGAAGTCAGAGGATTTTCTAGAACTTGTCCATACAATCGATGAAAAAGTTAGCATTCTGGTCAACCGGAACAAGCATGATTTTTATAACAAGAATCCATGGGCAAAGCCTCCGCAGGAAGACAAAATAAAGGAATATTACGACAAGGCAAAGAATTATGTTTGCAAAAATATTGAGAAATTAAAAGAAGGACTCAAGAACATTGCAAAAACAATAATCAAATTAAATATAAACTTTATAGACACTTTATCAAAAGCGTGGGATTGGATTAAAGAGCATGCAGGTAGCATATTGAAGCTCGCAATTGCAGCTCTTGTAGTTGTTTGTTTGGTTGCAATTGCAGTTATTTTTCCTGGTACAATTGCAGCATTTATTGCGATTATGGGTTTGGTAGGAGCTGGAACAAAAGCAATTGCAGAGACTTACAAAACTGTAAATGAAAAAGGTGTCGATAATACGACTTTTGATGATGTTGCAGACTCTATATTCAAAGGAACAATCAAGGGAACTGCAAGTGGCATTTCAAATGGTATCGGTTTATATGCTGGTCCAGGTTGGAGAGCAGTAGCCGGAGAATTTTTCCAAACTGGTGCAAACATTCTTATCAATGAAACAGATTATTTTATTGATAATGGAACATTAGAAGGTTCTCAGGACGAAGTGTTAAAAGGAATTGCTGATGGAACAGTTGATAATGTATTTGATTCTGCTTTTTTTGCACTTGGATGTAAATTACAAGGAAATGAAGCAATTAAAGATATGACATTTAATCAAATATTATCATATACTAAGAAAGATGCTATGAAGAAAATAATGTCTAAAAATATTGATAATATAAGATGGATTGCAGGTGGAGATATTGTTGCAGTTCATTTAAACGATTTGTTTAAAAGAACATTAAATATATCTTATGAAAATGAATATGATTATAATAATAATGATATTATCAAAATAAAACTTAATGGAGAAGGAGTCGGAGAATCTTTAAGAGATACATTTAATGAAACTGCAAAAATGTGGCTAAAAAGATTTACGGTTACTCCAAGAGTAGTAACTTAATCAACGAGAGGTGATCCAATTTGAATCAAGAAAACTATATCGAAGCAATGACCAATGGCGAAACAGCGTTTTCCAACGATCATTACGATCTTGCATTGGAATGGTTTCAAAAGGCAATCAAAGAAAATCCAAACGACACGGACGCACTGACAAAAGCAGGAACGGTATGTGTTCCACTTGAGAAATTCGATGATGCGTTTACTTATTTTCAAAAGGCTGTGGAAATCAATCCGGAAAACGGAGATTTTATCTTTAACCTTGGAAATGCCTATTTTTTCCACGGCGAGTATGGAAAAGCATTGGAATTGTATGCAGAGGCAGAAAGAAAAGGTTGCAGTAAAGAAGCAAAGCCGAAATTATATTATCAGATGGCACTGCTTTGCAGTCTTCGGCAGGATGTAAAATCTTCCCTTGCAAATTTCAAGAAGTATGAAGATGCTGACCCAACCGGAATGGCTGCATTGAATCCAGATGCAATCTCTGAAAAAATCAAGCTTTATATGATGATTGAGGATTATGAAAATGCTGCAAAATGTGCAGTCCAATGGATTGCAGTATCTCCAACGGAGATGAGAGGCTATATGGTCTATTTCAGCATTTTGATGGCACAACAATCCTATGATAAGGCTGAACAGGTTTTAAACGATGTAGAGAAATATGCAGAGCTTGATGAAGATGATCAGTTAAATATTCAAGCAGAGCGTGTTGCATTTTTGGCAGCCAAGTCAGATGTTGATCCAGAACATGCAGAAGCTTATTTGCAAGAGGCTTATGATTTGATGGTCAACTTGAAAAAGATTGCTCCAGCATCGAAACAGCAGGATTTCACGCTTACCTTGGCGGAAATTTGTCTGAAGATGGGGCAGTATCAGGAAGCAATTGAAACAGCAAGTTCTCTTCTTCCAAAAGAAACGGTTTCCCCTCTGCCAAAAATTGAATCACAAAGTGATTTCATAGAAGAATTAGACGAAGCAGAAATTGAAGACATGGCGGAAGCAGATATGCAGGCAATTGATGAAAAAATTGCTGCCGGAGAACTTGATGAAAATATCGGAGAGGTTGCAGAGGTTTATTACGATGAAAATGGAAATCCTGTTCGGGAATATCCAGAAGATGCCTTTGATTTACCAGATGATGAGGAGAAATCGGAATCACCGCTGCATACCGAACAACAAACTGCAACACCAATTGAAACAGTAACAGAAGTTTCTTATGATCGATTGTATTTTACCTTGTTGTCCTGCTATCTTGCAATGGAAGATTATGAGAATGCTTGTAAGTTCGGCGGTCTGCTGAAACACAGCGAGAATGAATATCAATCCTATTTTGGACGATATGCAGAGGCATTCTCTATGAGAAAATTAGTTGGTACGTCCCCTGCATTCTCTAAGGAAATGGCAGATAGAAAGTATGCAGAAGCAATTGCTTTTTATAGAAACAAGATGATTCAAAGTCCGGGCAACAGCTTTGCGGTTATTTTCCGAACAAGAATGTACGCAGAAAGCGGAAAATTTGCGAAAGCGGAAGAGATGGCAAGTTTGTTGGTGCTGGACGAAAAGGAAGCATTGATGGCATACATCAACGAATGCAGAAAGGAGTTACAGAAAATGTAAAAATAGAAAGGGGGTGATGATATGGGCTGGTTGAATAATATGAATGATGTTGTGCTGGACGATGCAGCATTTGAAAAGGCAATTGCTGACTTTTCAGATTTAGCGGCACAGCTTCAGAGTCTGCGAGATGATATTGTAGATTTGCTGGACGTTTTAAAAAAAGGATTTGATACGCCAGCTGGCAGAAAATTCATTCGTTCCTGTGAAGACAATTTGTTGCAGCCACTTGACAAACAGAAGTTGGTCATTGACCATATTTCTACAACATTGAATGATGTCAAAACAGCTTATGCAACGGTGTTTACAGAATATGGAACATTGAATACCACAATTCAGTCCTATCAGGCATAAGACCACGCAGACAAGAACGAAAATGTTCATTGATTGAAAGGAGTTATTTCTATGTCTACAATTCTTACAAGTGCAATTGTCGAAAGTGCGAAAGCAAGCGTTGACACTTACATTTCTTCCATCGAATCTTTGAATGGAGAACTGGAACAAATTATGAACACCCTGACAAGCAGCAACTTCAACGGGGAAGCAGCGGAAGGCTATAAGGATTTTTATACCAATAAGGTGCTTCCGGCAATTACAGAAAACCTTACCCAGCAGGGAAATTCTCTGACTGCAAGCATTAAGACCATGTTGGATAACATTCAGCAGCAGCTGCTCAATACTGTTGACCCACAGCTTGCTGATTTTAACAGAAACCCTGGCGAGGGTGCATCTGTACAATAAAAAGGAGGAGATTATCATGGCAGATATTGTTTTTAAGTATGATGAAATGAATACAGCAGTAACGCAGATCAAAGATTTAGCAAGTCAGTATAAATCTGCAGCAGACACCTTTGAAAACGATTTTCTTTCTGCAATTAGTAGTTGGGAAGGCGATAGCAAAGACAAAATGAGTTCTTTTATTTCCACCCCTGTGAAAGAATATATGGCTACAACTGTTCCGAAGCTGTTGGAGTCTTTGGCTGATTTGCTTCAATCAAATATTTCGCAAATGCAGAAAGCAGATCAGCAGATTGCAGAAAATATCCCAGCAACTTTAGGTTAAATCGAACTTGCCGCTAAGAGAGGTGCATGATGAAACAAGAAACAGAACGTCTTTCGGATGTAGAGAGAAACAAAGAATTATTTGAATATGAAATGACTGAGGTAATCTTACAGCTAAAAGGCGAATTTGCAAAACTTAGCGGGAAAGATTTACACTTAGAAGCAGAACAGTTTGCGTTAAAACCTTTGAATCTTCCGGCAGCAATGCCGGAAGTAACCATTGACCCGGTTCAAATTGCAGTAGACAGCGTTCCAGTTTTTGAAACGCTGTCTGCAATGCCGGAAATTGCAATGCATGATTCAAAAATAGATTGTCCGGATGTTTCCGCACTGAATCCCATTGCAATCCAACCAATTGCAATGCATCTTCCTGAGTTGGATTATCCATCCGTTCCAGATATTTCAACTTGTCATCCTTTTGAAATTTCGATGGAAATGCCAGAAATTTCCTACGATACGCCACAAAAAATGACAATGCTGAAAATGACAGATGTGAAGGTTGCTCCAACTGCAATTCCTGCTGTTTCCTATGATTTGAAGAATGGATCTGTGAAGATCCCAGATATTACGATGCAGCAAGTTGCCATTTCATTTGATTTTCCCAGCATTTCTATTCCCAAAGAACAACCTGTGGTTGCATTGGAAAAACCAACATTGGATATTCCGCAAACAACCATACAGCTTCCAAAATTGGAAGAAATTGCGATTGAAAAAGTTTCGGTGGAAGTTCTTTCTGTCAAGAAGTTTGCACTGCCTTCCGTTACTCCTGTTGTAGATTTTCAGCCAGCTGCGATTGACTTGCCAGGAGAAACCATTCCGCAATTCCAAACGAATTTTAAAGTTACAGCTCATCCAGAGCCTATGGAAAAAATGGCTGTTCCGCAAATGACAATGCCAGAACAGGCACATGTTGCATTGCAATTACCAGAAATGACAATTCCGGAAATCTCAACATGCAACATTTCTTTACAGCCAATATCCATTCAGAAAAGCGAAATTTCTGTACCGGAAGTTCATACAAATACATTTGAGCATTTGAACGAGCGTTTAAAATCCGCTGCACAAGCAGATAGTTCCTTGCAGCCGCTCTCTATTCCGTATAATGAAATTTCTGTACCGAAAATCACAATCCATCCACCCGAAAAAATAGAGTCCTCTGTCAAAAAGACAGATTTCCATATTGACTATCCTACTATGCATTCCATTTCGATTCCGTCTGTAACGCTGTCAAATCTGGAACATATTGCTGTTCCAGAATCACCAGATTTTCAGACAGCCATTCAAGGAATCATGGAATCCATTGTTTAATTTATAAAATGAGTGATGCAATGATGAAAATAAGAAAAATAATATTACCGCTGATTGTTTCTGCCATGATGTTCAATTCGACTGGAATGAATGTCTATGCAACAGCTGGAACAGAACCGTTGCAGGTGTATTTTTCCGATGACGGAACATCTATGAAAATCTTTACTTCTGAACCATTACAGGACAATGCCAGTATTTTGATTGGAAATGAAACCTTTGATGCAGAAGTGAGAAATTCTGATGTGCCAATCCATACCATCTTTCTGATTGATAATTCTACTTCTATGCCGTACAGTCTTCGGGAAGAAGTGAAAAATGCAATCAGTAGTTATGTTTCCGTGATGCCGGGAACAGAAAGCGTGAAGATTGCAATGTTTGACACGCAAACAACGGTTCTTGCTGATAATTACTCCAATGATCCAGAGTTTATAAACTATGAATTATCAAAAGTGGATTTTAATGGGCAAGCAAGCTTGGTCTATGATGCAGTTGTAAACATTACCAATCAAATGGATTCCAATCAGGATATCTATTACCGAACCGTTTTAATTACAGATGGGGTAGATTCGATTGAAGGAACTTCATTTGATTATATGAGAAGTATCATCAGTGAGAACAGCCGCTATCATATCGACGTAGTGCAAGTGAGCGAAGGCAATCAACAGGATGTCAATTTGACCGCAATTGCAAAGCTTGGCTCGAATACTTATACGCTTTTTAACAGCGGTACAAAGTTTGATGTGTTAATTCCTGAAACGGTATCACTCATGAAAGTCAACCTGACCAATGACGTGACAACTGGTGAAGTAAAGGGAATCACCATTAAAAACGGAGATTCCAATCTTTCGCTCGGATCTATTATGTTTCCACAGGCAGAACTTGCACCAACTGTTACCACATTCATAACAGAAGAACCTGTAATGACAACCACACGAGCAAGGGAAACAACAAAAGTTACCGTAACACAAGAAGCAAATAGAAAAAAAGGCAATTCTAAAAAGTCATTTTTGCCTGTTATATGGTTATCAATCGGCGGAGTTGTGATTCTTGGAGCTGCGGCAGCCGTTTTTTTCATTTTAAGATCCAAAAAATCGTTGCAGTGCAAGCTAACTGTTCAAATTACAAAAAGTGACGAACGAGATCAAAATGGTGTCGGTGTGGATACTTGGGGATTTCCAATTTCTTCTGATTTTAAAGTTGGAAGAACATTAGAACCAACTTCCAACGACCGAACCCCACTTCCGAAAAACCAAAAAGCAATTTGTGAAAATGCAACCAATGAGGACATCAGCAGTATTGGCAGAAATGCATTTTCCTTGGTTTATGACAAAAAAACAAGCACCGTTATAATAAGAAACATTGCAAAAAATGCAATGTTTTCCGTTGAAACCAGTCAAAAAAGAGAAGATATTCGGAGTGGACAGGCGACTGTTTTGGCAGCAGGCAGCAAGATTCTCTTGGGAAATTATACAACAATAACGATTCAAAATATCACTGTAAATCGTGGCTAACAAAATCATCTGGAGGCAATATGGAAAGTAATAAATTGTTGATTGGCGTTCAGTTTAATGATGAGCGTGGTGTCGGAATTGTCATGGAACTGATTGTTTTAAGAGATATTACATTAAGACAGCTTCTTGACGGAATCCAATATGGTCTGAAAAAGAAATGTAAGGAAGGGGTCTATCAAATTTGTGTAAACATCTATAACGATTGTTTACGCACCATTGACAGTGCTGGGAATTTTCCGAAGTTAACCCTTACCTCTTATAATAACGCTCTGATTTTTCAAAAAGACCAAATTGGACGATTGATTTTAAAGCAAGAAGACCTTAGAAAAAAATTATATGAAATTGGTTTCATTACTTCCACTCGAATTGTTTTTGACTGCACGCAGAAATATGAAACGTATGAGGTCAATACTTCTAATATCATTCCGGCATTTAATCCCAATAACAAGGCAAATACTGCAATTATTTTCCCAGAATATAATATCAGCACCCGGCAGATGTATCAATTTGATCATACCCCAGTTGAAATCATTCCACCTTCTGACCCACCACAAAAACAATCTCAAAATCTTTTTTTTGTGCTGCTTCCAACTGTGATGATGGTTTCTTCTACGATGCTCATTCGAGGGCTGTTGATGAACAATGGCGGAATTGGAATGATTGCATTAAGTGCTTCGATGAGTGTTGCAACGCTTACGACCTCCATTGTCAATTATGTGCGGCAACATAAAACCTATAAAAAAAATCTGAAAGATTGGCGAGAACATTACCAGTTTTATATTGCAAAAACCATCGCAGAAATTCAGCAGCGAAAAGGATTGGACGTCAAGAAGCTCTGTGAATTATATCCAGATGTCAATGATATTTTGGATAGCAATAACGTGAATCAGAGTGTATATAGTATGTCTGCACATATTTTTAGCAGAGTATTAGAAGACCCCGATTTTCTTTCAGTTCGATTGGGCGTTTCCAACGATATTAAAAATGAGTTTGAAATAAAAGGAGCAGGAAAGGATACTGTTTTTTCCGCTGCGAATTTTGAATTTGAAAACAATCAGGTTCATATTTTCATTCCGAGCGATAAAAATTATAAGTACACCGAGGATAAAACATATTATTTGAGCAACCTTCCAAATTTTATCGCAAAGAGATATGAGCATATGGTCAATGCTCCACTTCTTTTTTCTTTGAAAAATTGCGGCTGTCTGGGAATTGTATCTCAAAATGTGAATGCAACAGACTTTTTGATAGAACGCATGATTTTTGACCTCTGTTTCTATCATTCTCCGGATGACTTACAATTTGTCATTTTGTTTCCAAAAACTGAAAATCCAAATGAAATTGAAAAGAATATCAGCATTTATAAATTTCTCCCGCACTTTAGAGAACTATTTTCCGATCGCTCTCAATTTGTCTTTCATGATGATGGTGCAAACTCTATTTTTAGCATTATGCTGAATATTATGGGAGAACGGGCATCCGGAAAAAATAGCCGGCTTCCGCACATTGTATTTATCGTCTATGAGGAATACAACTTAAAAGAACATGCTTTTGCTCAATATCTTCCAGAAGTTCCGGAGGAAGGAAAACCTTATGAAAATACATTGGGGTTGACCTTTTTATTTCCGAAGCTCTATAAAGAACATCTGCCAAAATATTGCGATCATGTGATTACCATTCATGACCAGTATGCAGAACTTGTTCCACATGAAAATGAAAAACTGAAACAGCATTTTGCATTTTCTTTGAAAGAAAATTGGGATCGGCATCTTTACAACTCCTATAAGATTCTGTCAGCTTTGAGTTATGCGAAAATTTCTGCAAACGGAAAAGTACCTTCCACAGTCAATTTATTTGAATTATATGGCTTAAAAAAAGGTCAGATTGATATTGGTGCTTTTTGGGAAGGCAAAAATGGCAAACGAAATTATGATGTACAAAAATCCATTGGCGTTCCGATTGGAAAAACGGAAAGCGGTGTTACCATTTTAGACCTTCACGAAAAACAAGATGGGCCACATATGTTGGTTGCGGGAACAACTGGTTCTGGTAAATCTGAAACCATTATTTCCTATCTGTTGGGACTTTGCCTGTGTTTTCGACCGGATGAAATTAACCTGATGCTGGTGGACATGAAAGGTGGCGGATTTATCAAACGAATCGGAACATTGCCGCATGTTGTCGGTTCGGTAACCGATGTTGATGGGGATGAAAATGGAACGGGTGCAGAATATATGCTGAAACGGTTCTTAAATGCATTGACGTCTGAAATCCGCAGAAGAAAGATTTTGTTCAATTCCATGTATGTGGATAGTATCAATGGATACATTAAAGCCTGCCGAGATATTACTTCTCATATCAAGAGCATTAATAACCGGCTGCGGGGAGAAAACAAAGAGGAAATGAGTAAAAAAGAAGAACAGGCCATTCGAAATCAAGCAAAGAATGATCCGCTTTCTCATTTGATTTTGGTTGTGGATGAATTTACAGAACTGAAACGGTTTTCTTCTGAAAATAACGACATTGATTTTATCGGTGAGATTACAACGCTTGCACGTGTCGGCAGAAGCCTTGGATTTCACATCATCTTGATTTCTCAGAACATTGAAGGAGCAATTACAGATGATATTCGTGTAAACTCTAAATCTCGGCTTTGTTTGAAAGTTGCCACCCGCCAAGCATCGAAAGAAATGATTGGAAATGACCTTGCGGCAAGCCCAACGATGCCGGGAAACGGCAGAGGGTATTTGTTGGTTGGAACTGGCTCAAAGTTTGAATATTTTCAATCCGCATATTCTGGAGCTACCGTAGAAGACAACATGGAAGCACCGATTGAAATTGTTGAGGCAAGCAAAACGGGAGCGTATACTGTTTTTTATCGTTCCGAAACAGACAACTTAGAATATATCCAGAGAAAAAAAGAACTGGAGAATTCCGGTCGGTTAGAAACGCAATTGAACGCAATTGTTGGTGCAATCAAAACATATTATGACTTAAACAGCAGCCGTTATCCTGCTCCGCATATTGTTTTCCAGAAGCCATTACCAAATAAAATGATTCTGAAAGACAATGTGATTTATGCCTATCAGGATGGAAAATATGAACCAGTAAGGGAGGTCGAATAGATTATGAAAGCGTTACAAATGGGAATCTACGATGACCTTGATACACAAACACAGCCGCTTTTGAATATTGACATCTTTCAAAGCAATGCGATAATATTTGGCAGCCATTTGAGTGGAAAAACCACATTTTTAAAGACGCTTTTAGTTCGGATGCATCAAAATTTCCAGCCGGAAGATGCAGAAGAAACCTATATCATTGATTTTGGCGGAAATTTATGTGAGTATGGCAATCTTCCGTTGGTTGCTGCTTGTTTTGACAATTCCAATGAAGAAAATATTCGACGTGTATTCAAAACGGTTGAAAACAAACTGGAAACCAACATCAAAAAACTCAAATCTGCCCAATTCATGGAAGCCTATCAAACTGCTTCTGGACAAAAACCATTACATATCACCTTGATCATTGACAATGTGAACACATTTCTTTCGGATGAACGATATACTTCTTATCAAGATACTTTGTTTAAATTTTGTCGAGATGGTCGGTCAAAAGGGTTGAGTGTTGTTTTTACTGCCTGTGATACAAGCAATGGGCTTGGAAAATTCTTAGCAAGCTTTGACCAAAAATATGTTTTTGATGTTCCGTTGGAAACATACATTGATGTATTCGGTATGAAAATCAATGAACCAATGAAAAATGCAGGACGTGGCGTTTCCATCATTGACGGAAAAGCAAGAGAATTTCAAGCATTTTTACCATTTGAAGAAGAAAAAGCGGAATGGTCTGCCTTTCTTTCTGCACAATCCAAATTGCCTTATCAAGCAGCAAAACTGCGGGGATTTGGAGAAGAGTTAAATCGTGATAATTTCTCCGAATATTCCTCTGATGGAATGACCATTGCAGAAATCGAACGAGAAAAAGAAGTTGTTACAGTTGGTCTGGATTACTATGACCATTTGCCGATTCAAGTGAATTTGGAAGAAATGCACACGATTGGCATTTATGGAAGAAAGAAATTCGGAAAGACCAATCTCTTAACGGTGCTTATTCATTCTATCAAGGAAAAGCATTCTGATTATCGAATGGTATATATTGACGATGGGCGAAAGCAGCTGGAATGTTTCCATAATCCAGAGGATGCGAACTCGATTTATTTTAATAAGATTGATCAGCTTACAGAATTTTTGGATCAGCAAGGCTACTGTCCCAAACCGGGGAATTCCAGAGGATTTCAAGAATTGGAAAATCCAACTACGGTATTTATTTTGCAAAGCAAAATGCTGTTTCAAAGCTCCGGCAAGAATTTAATCAGTGCGTTTTCTAAGATGGCTGCAAATGCAGAAGAAAAAGGATATTATTTTATTTATTCTGATATTCGCAAAATTAGCAGCGGTGACCGGGAAGCAGAATCCTATTTAAATAATAGTTTTTCGGCTGCATTTTTGCTGGACAATATTGCAGAGTTTGTTTCCGATAAGGGCAGTCGTTCTGTTTTTGGAGAAATGGATGTCAAAGAACTAAAAACAGAATATGCACGCTGTGAATTAGGGGACGGATATTTTTACGATATTGAAAGCGATGAATTGAAGAAAGTAAAATTTTTGAAAGCATAACAAGGGGTGAGCGATATGGCAGAGAGCAGTGAATATGTATTATTGGATACCAAGTCATTTGATACCTTTATGGCACAAAAAGAATCACTTGTACAAAGATATCATCAAATCAATACGACTTATGATGATATTGTAAAAACGCTTCTCAGCAACTGGGTTGGAGAAGGTGCAGATGCCTTTGAAATTGATGCCAAAAAGGTGAAAGCAAATATCAATGATATTTATGACATTCTAAAGTTGATGTGTGATACGCTGACAGATTGCCGACAGATATTTGATGAATGTGATAAAGCATTGGGCGATTACAACCGCAATCCGGAAGCGAACAAATAAGTAGGAGGAATGCAGTATGAGTGATTTAGTATTTAAACACATTCCTGAAGAAGGATTTGACCCCAATACGGGCTTTTCAGAACGGACATCCAATCCGACACCATCAAGACGCAGTTCTGTAGATGGTTCAATTCCAACCGCTCCAACAGAAGAGAACAATTCCGATTTAAGACTATCGCACCCTATGCCATCGGGCAGAAGCGGAGAGGACTTGGAAGCAGCAACCATTGATTCCCGTGCATCCAATCCAACGCCAACCAGAAGGAGAACAATGACTTCTGTTGAATCGGATGTTGTTTCTTATGAAGGGGATAGTCGCCCTTCCAACCCAACGCCAAGAAGATGCAAAGAATTTGATACACCCGTTATGACCAGTACGGGTTCTTTTACGCCGGAACAAATTGCATCTAGAGCATCCAACCCAACACCAACCAGACAGCGAACAGGCAATACACCGATACCTGAAAAACCGGTATCACTGTCATTTTCCAGTGTTGGAGGAGCGTATGGAGCAAATAACACAGATGGTGGCAGAGCGTCCAATCCAACGCCGACCAGAAGAACATTTGATGTGGGAAATGCTGCACCCGAACCAGATTTCGATGACAGATTGTCAAATTACACCCCATCGGAACATCGGTAAGGAGTAACAAGTATGAGTATACTTTGTGCCGGATATTCCAGGCAATGTGTCAATCAAATTCATGTCAATCAAGACCAGTTTGGTGCAGTTCGTTTGTTAGATGCCAAACAAAATGAAATCACACTTGCAGTGATTGCAGATGGTATTTCACTGGGGTATCAGGGAAAATATGCAAGCTATAATACCACATTATGGCTTTTAGAATGGGCGTCACAGTATTTTCCCAATCATGTATTTGATTTAAATGATACAGCAAAAGAAATTCAACAGCAAATGATGCAGTATAACCATGCTTTGAATCATTATTCGGATCTTCATGCGGATAAAGATACCTGCTGTACGGTTTGCGGAATGGTGACAGATGAGAATCAAGTATTGATTTTTAATGCTGGAGATAGTCGTCTATATGAATTACCTGGAAATGGACAAGTGCGTTGTATGACACAAGATGATAAGGCAGAAGATGGATACAGCATTTCCATGCATATTGGTGGAAAAAATGACCGGGAAATTAAAATTTCCTTTTCGGTAGAGCAGTATCATCCCAACAGCAGTTATGTTTTGTGTTCAGATGGATTTTATAAGCGTTGTTCATTTCCAGATTTCTATCAGGATTTACTGGAATGTTACAATCGGACGGAACTGATTCATGCAATCGAAACGACTGTTGACCATCTTGTAAAACTTGGGGAAACAGACGATATTACTGCATTAGTTTTAACGAAAAGTGGTTAATATGGAACATAAAAAAAGTGATATGAATGGTATTATTTATGATGAAATAGAAGAATATACCATCAATAAATTTATTGCTGTCGGCGGCGAAAGTATTGTTTTTAAGGGAGAGAAAAAGTCGGTCGGTCGTACTTATGCCCTGAAATTCAGAGATATGGAACGATGGGGTGATTTTTTTAGTTACGAACTAAAAACACTGAGCCGCCTAGAACAGTGCAGTACGAGCAAATTGGCAGGGGTGATTCCTGTGATTCCTGTTCAGCTTCTTCAGGAATTATATCGAATTGTTCCTGACAATAAAAAGAAGCAGTGTGCAAACCTCACCTCACCCTATGCACACTATTTTTGTATCATAGAGGACTATATTGCTGGGTGCGATTTGAATGAATATTGTAACGGAGATGAATCAAAGGGAATCATTGGTCACACGCCACTTTTAAATGCATCTTATGAGCAGGTTGTCGAATTTCAGCGAAAGCTGTTGCAATGGACGATGCAATTTTGTGAAATTATGTCGCATGTGACAGAAGAACACCATTTTTTGCATCTGGATATTAAGCCGGAAAACATTATGGTTTCCAACGAAACGGAATCCATCACCGTCATTGACTTTGGGAAATCCATGGAAATGGATCCGGCTTCTTCCGTTGTGTCTTTAAATAAAGAATTCGGAAACAATATCGGCGTATATGGCACGAATGGTTTCGCTGCTCCAGAATGCTGTGATTCTGTGGCAATGAGAAATGCCCTGAATCTTCCCTCTACGGGCATTGTGGATCAAAGAAGTGATATTTTTTCCTTTGGTGCAACACTATGGGATTGCATCAATCCACAGCCAAATATTCACATCAAGCCGACGGAGCAGGGATATTTTAAGCGGGATTTATTTAATACGCCAAAAGGCTATATTCCCGAATTGGAAGCATTGATTGTAAAATGTACCCAAAAGAATCCAAATGACCGCTATCAATCGTTTGAAGAATTGAAGTCAGCGGCAGTTTATGCCGAACAAAAATTACTGGAGCGAGATAAGCCAAGAAAAACGCTATTAATTCTCAGCATTCTTACAGGCTTTTTTTGCTTTTTGTTGATTCTTTCTTTGGCGATTAACGCAAGAAGAAGCCACTTGACGTTTGAAATTGCAAAAAACAATTTCCAGTTGATGGCGGAAGATTACACCGAGCATAATATTGCGGACTATAAAGATACCGCAATTGCTTTGATTGAAGCTAATCCGGAAGAAAAACAATCTTATTTGGACGTTCTTCAAGTCGCTTATCAGGATGACAATAGTGTCAGCAAAACCGAACTGGAAGAAGTGCTGTTAAAATGTTTAGATTACACCAGTGATGAAGAAATTATGGTAACTTATGTCAATACCATCATGCAGCATTTGAATGACATCAATGCAAAGACAATTTCAGAATCGCTGTCTATCCGAAAATCACTTGATGTTGTGCATTGTGATGGCATGCAGATTGCAAATGCAATCGCAAACTACAGCAGTAATCCAGTTGGCTCTTATGATACGCTGGAAAAATACGGGAATCAATCGGAATATTATAATGCCTTGTTCTATTTGAATAAGATTTTGATGAATGATTCTAACATCAAAAAAAGCATTGCAGATGCAAAAGGCATTTCTGTGGACGACTTGAAAAGTCCATTTGTCTGAAAAGGAGGCGTTTTAGTTGGATCATTTCATTTTAAATAATAATACATGGCTAAAATATCTTCCCATTGCTGTCTATGTGCTGCTTGTCATTATCATTACACTGCTGATTCTCATTGGATTTATGCTCTATAAGCGGTATAAATACCAAAATCTGAAATCCAGAAATCATAAATCTGTATTTGCAACTGCATATGCAGAATGTTCCGTCCAAAATGCATCTAGTTCTGTACCATTGAAAAGAACCAGCATTCCAGAACTGGAAAATCATTTTACACATGTGCAGAAACCGGCAACGCCGATTCCAGACCGACCAAAGCCGGCGGAAACACCAAAGGTGTTGGAATTTTATTTTCAATATGAGGATGAATATCGGATATGAAACAAAAAATTTCTAGGTGGAATCATCTTTCCATTTTCTTTTTTGGATTGTCTTCTGGAAGTCTTTTTGGAATTCCATTTTTGAATTTGGAGCATGGATTTTCAGGCGTTGCTTATTTTTTAGCAGCGATATTTTGGATTGGTTTATTATTGGGGATTGGGTTGCAGCTTTTGGGGGCAAATGCTTTAAAAAAGTATGCAGAAACAAAAAAACCAACGGGAAAAGAAAAATGGATGGGAATTCCCGTATTATTCTTTCTTTTCCTGTTGATTATGATTCTATGTTTTTGGAAAAATAGCATCACGCTCATATCCATGGATTTGGCGTTGCTGCTTTTTTCAATAGAAACTTATTTTTATTTGAAGCGGAGGGGTCGTGTATGAAGAAAAGGGTATTGAGTTTTCTTCTTTCTTTCGGCATGATTTGCAGTAACATACCTCAGGGGCTTGTTGTAACTGCAAAGGACGACGAAACAATGCCCACACAGACACAACAGGAGGATGTTCATTCAGAAGAAAGTGTTAGCAGTGTAGAAGAGGCATCTGCGACAGAGGATGAAGAAACGGTTTCATTAAAAATTGTATTTGAAGATTTTTTCCCGGATTCCATTTATTATGGACAGGAAAGACCACATCTTTCTGAACTTGCAGAAGATTCAACGTATCTTCCAAAATACTATCATCTGCAATCTTCCGCAGATGACACAGAAGAGATTCCGGAAAGTGTATATAATGCTTTGGAAGAGCATCACTTTAAACTTAATTATGTTCGAGTGGAAGGCGAAGAAAATCCGCCGGAAGATTGTGAAGAAAGTCCGGAAAATGATACGCTGTACAAAATACAGATGGAAAGTGATTGGAATCCAGAGGAACCGCTGGAAGTCGACGGCGTTTCATATTGGATGGATACGGAATTTGAGCAGGAATTCACTGTGAAAAAGTACGTACCGGAAAAAGATGTTTCGGTTTCGGTTACAACAGAAGATGATGGTTCTGTTTTCTTAAAGCCGACGGACGACCAATTCCAAATTAGTCAATCTACAGATCCGCAATCTTTTCAGGATGAGGTAAAAGCAGAAATTGTCGATGAAAATGGGAATTATTTGTATTATCTGAAAAATAATGTAGAGGATACAGAGGAATATGGTGCAATCACGGCGAGCAATTCTGTAGAAGTGGTCGAAAATGATTTTTGGATAGAAGAAACAGCCGCACTCGAAGGAAATGGGTTGGATATTCGGAAAGGATTTTTCAACCAGTCGGTTTCTGTGGCGGTTACAGGATATGCAAATGCAGACAATGCGACCCTCCGTCTTTTCAATGGGGAAGAACTGGTAGAAGAAGTAACGGAAACTTCATTTGGAATAACAGGGGAGTTTGGAGAACCAATGAATGTGTTTTTCCATAAATTCAGCATTGATTTGCCAGAACATTCTGCGATTCCATTGAAATTGTCTGCTGAAATAGAAGTAGATGGAAAAACCAGTGCAAGGCAGTCTTTGAAACTAGAGGGATTTCGGAATGGGGAATTCTTATTGGAAAACATCGAACCAGAGATTCATGTTTCTGGTGATGATGGGGAATGGACAGATTCCTTACAATTTGATGTGAATGATGCGGATTCTGGGATTGAAACTGTATTGGTCAGAATCAATGGACAGGAATTTACACCTACAAAATCCGCTGATCCGAATCATTATAGATTTGATTTCAGTGAAGAGAATGGAACTGTTGATATTGAAATCGAAGCAATCGACAAAGCGGGAAATCAAAATACCTTCCATGGAAAGAAAAAAGTGGATGGGGAAGCTCCGGAAATTGAAAGCTATGAGTTCCAATATCAAAATGAAGATGGCGAATGGGTAGAAGCTGGCACAGATGTCCTTCATGCTTATCGTTACGGATATTTTTCTCAAGTTCCAATTAGAGTTGTAGTTTGTGCAACCGATAATCATGCGGTCAAATCTGTTCAACTCTATGATGGCGACAATGCATTATCGGTTTCGTGTCAAAACGTAGAAGAGCAGGAGAACGATTATTATTTTGATTTGAATCATTGCCATTATGAGAATCTAAAAATTTACGCCAGTGACGGAGCACGCAGTAAATTTGAGTCAATTGGACGTTTTGCAGTGGAAAAAGAATCTCCAAATGGCAAGATTGAAAATCCTGCATTCAACAATACAATCGATGAAGATGAAATAAACTGGTATGGATTATCAGTGAAAAACCAAAATATTTCCATTCCTGTTTCTGATAGTGATTCCGGTATTGCAAAAGTTGTCATAAAAGATGGCGAAAAAATCTTGCAACAAGAGGATTTCACAAAGGGTACAGATTTTGTTGCAGAAAAAACTTATCAGATTCCAATTGGAGATTTTGCAGAGGGAGCACATATGTTGTCTGTCATCATCACGGATAACAGTGGAAATATCAATGAAATGAACCCATTGTCTTTCAGTACTGACTTTACACCGCCGTCGGGAACAATTGCATTAACCTCTATTCCAAAAAAGATTGACGGAAAAAATTGGTTTGACCGAGATGATGAGATTGGATTTTCGTTTACCATTCAAGACAAGAATTCGTATAAGGTAGCGTGGAACGTAACTGGTAAAACATCCACGAATGGAGAGAAGCTGTTTGGGAAAAAAAATACAACAGTCTCTCTCACTTCCACGGAATCTGGTGCGGCATTAGATGAAAATCAAGAGCATAAATATACGGTTCATGCAATTTTCTATGATAAAGCTGGAAACACATCGGACATGGATTCGGATGGAAATCAGATTGAAAATACAGCAAAGCCCGTGGAAGTATTCAAAGATTTTGAAAAACCAACCATCAATCAAGTGTCAGTGACCAAAACAGAAACAGGATTCGATCGTGTTTTAAGAATCTTGTCTTTTGGGATTTACTCCAATGACAAAATCCGGGTTACGGTACAAGCGAGTGACGCTCCAAATGATAGCGGTCTTGCAGAGGATGCCGTTTGGATGGCAATCAAGGAAGATGCGGAATATCCAGACGATTATGTAAAGATGAACTTTAATAGCGAGAAAAACGAATATGATTTCGAGATTCCTGCTGCTGGTAGTGTCTATTCCGATTTCACAGAAACTGCGATGGAAGGGATGATCTCGCTTCGTGTTACAGACCGCTTTGGACACAGTTCTAACACCTTTACTAAAATCCATGGTGGAGATGGAACAAGTGGCGAAGCGGAAACACCCAGCAAAAATTTCATGATTGAGCAAATCAAGCCGACTGTTGAAGTGCAAAAACCGATCAGTGATGGCGAAACACGAACAGATGATACAACATGGTATCGTTTCGATAAAGAAATCACCATTCAGGTTCAGGATCAAGATTCTGGTATCCATCATGTTTCTGTTACTGTCAATGGTAATGATTTGAGTTTTTTAACAGAGTCGGATACGATGTCACAATCCAAACCAGATACAGCACTACCAGATACAGCACTGCATACTTATAAACTTAGCACAGACAAATTGATTACTTTTTTAAGTAATACTGGTCATGCACCGCAAGATGGACATTATGTTATTCGAGTAGAAGTAGAAGACAATGCCGGCAATCAGAACGCTGCAGAAACGGATTATTATATTGACAAAAAGCCGCCGCATGTCGATTCCATTGATTTTTCGATTCCATCAGCGGATAATTATACATCAGCATTTGAGTTTATTGATGTTTTAGAGTATGGGTTTTACTTTAAAACGGATTTGGTTGCAACGGCAAATGTAACAGATGAAGAACCGTCTTCTGGATTGCACCGAATTGAATACAAAATGGTTTCCTACAACAATGGCGTAAAGGGCAATGAAACAACAGGAACTGCCCGAATCAATGCATCCGGTCAAGCCTCTTTTAACATTCCGAAAGACTTTAAAGGTCAGATTTATGTAAAAGGATTTGACTATGTTGGAAACGAGTCAGAAGAGGAAACACCACAGTCTTTTGTCATAGATACGCCGGAACGGCATGAATCGGAAGAACACATTGAAATTATTGGTTTGGATGGAAGCGGTTATACAGATGAAGAAGGACATTCCCTGTATGACAGCAATGTAAACTTTACTGTCCGAATCAGTGATACGATGTCCGGCATTCGTGACATTAGTTATGCTGTTTCTTCGGAAAAGGATACACAGGACATTCGGACAATTACAATTGACAACACCGGAAATACTGTTGGACAAGATCTTGGAGATGGCTGGACAATCACTGCAATGGATGAAAACCTTGTTACAGAAGTTGTTTGCAATTATCAGCTGTCAGCAGATGACAATAATATTCAGTATGCATTTGATATGACAGACAGATCCAATAATACTTCGGATAAGATGACCGATATTTTCTCGATTGACCAGACTGCCCCGATCATCAATGTGGAATTTGATTCTCCAGCCGGAAATGATGCCTATTATCGGGAAAACAGAACAGCAACCATTACAGTAATTGAACGAAATTTCGATGCAGCCAGAATCCTTGCATCCATTACCAATGAGATTGGAACAGTTCCGGGCTTGAGCTTTACCAGTGTTTCTAACACCGAACATGTTGCAACGATTGTATTTGGTGAAGGGGACTATACATTTGGCATTGATGGAACAGACCGTTGCGATCATGTTGCAACCGTGAATTATTCTGGTGGAAATGAAAGAAGTTTCCATGTAGATATGACCGATCCAACAGAAACAGATAATTTCGACCAGTTTCTCAATGATTTAGAGAATAGCTTCAAAGTGGATAAAGAAATGGCCATTACCATTACAGAACATAACTTTGTTCCAAGTCTTGTAAATCTTCGGATTTATCGCACCAAGGCGGGACAGGAATTAACAGCTGACAACAGAGAAGATTGTACATCAGAATTGATTTCTGAAAACAGTTGGGTGAATAATGGGGATGAGCATACCATTCGTTTCCGGTTTACCAAAGATTATGTTTATCAAGTGGCAATCCGTGCAACAGATGCCTATGGCAGAACAATGGAAGAAAAGACTTCTCCAGTATTTGAAATCGACAAAACAGCACCCGCTTTAAAATCACCAGAAAATTTAGATGTGCTTGTATTTACCAGCAAAAATAAAGAAAAGTCTGCAACGCCGATTCAATTTGTTGATAGCAATCTTGCAAAGATTCATTATTCTGTTGTTTCTTATCGGATGAAGCAGAATGAAGACCATGTTGGATATGATATGGATGTGGCATCAGAAGAATTTGATGTAAAGTCGGATTCTGTTGTGATGAATGACAAATTTTTCAGTCAAGATGGCATTTATGAAGTAAAGTGTATTGCCTATGATGTTGCAGGAAATGCCAGTGAAGAATCTACACATACCTTTGTGATTCAGCGGGATACCGATTTCTTGGTCTATATTCCGCACAGTAATAAGAAAAACCACACAGGGTTATATAAGTTTGATAAAACCGGAATTCGTTCTGCAGACTTTGATGATATTGAAATCGTTACCTATATCACAAAGGATAAGAATTTTGAAGTTCAGATAGACGGAACAGAAGTAACCGGCGAGGATCTGGATGTGAAAAAAGACAGCAAGAAAATCAATCAGATTGATATGTATGATGTCACATTAAAGAGCAGCTATATTTCCCAGAATTACAATGCAGATACAATTGATACGGATTTGACCTTGAATGCAGTTGCAACTTCTAAGAACAGTGAGCAGGTAATTACGTTGGGACATATCTATATTGACAATGTAAAGCCTGTTGGTGAATATGAATCTGCAGTTCAAAAAGTCAATGAAGAATTTTTCGGTGGATTTTATGGAATAGAACATCGAATGGTTACGATTGAAGGGGTTTCTCCGGATATTGATTTAAATCAGTGTGAAATCCAGACGAATGACTATGTATTGAAATATGAAGATGGCGGATTTGATTATGATGCAGATGCACATACCATCAGTTTTATGATTGAAAAAGGGTATACGGATGTTCGTTCTACGTTGGTAGACAATGCTGGAAATATTAACAATCTTCCAATCTTGAAAAAAATCTATGTTGGTGGATTGTTTGCAAGATGGTGGTACTTATTCATTGGTGGTGGAATCATTGTACTTTTGATTCCAACCCTTATCATTACTGCAATTGTTCGCAGAAAAAAACAGTTCCATTAAATAGCAAGAAATACCACTTCTATTTCTATAAGGTGCTCTCTGTTATGCAGAGAGCACTTTTCTATTCTATGGCATAAATATTCTTGCTGAAAAAGGCACAAGATTACTTATGATAATTTGAATCTGGAAAATATTACAATCGAGAAACTGAATAATAAAGCAAAGAAAAAGAACAGGTACGCTTTTGTCCAATGAATCCCGTTCTAAAAAGAACGGGATAAAAGCGTGCCTGTTTTCTGCTTACCTGTTATTAACAAAGCAACAACCTTGTTCTCAGATATCCAGTTTTGTTTACGAGAACCGAACAATTCGCCAAATTTATTTTGTAGAGTTTCACAGAGTGGCGATAGTGTTCTTTACGGAGGGACGATATAATAAATAACGGAAATTGCGAAGAGAATTTCTAAAACAATGTGAAAAAGGAGTTTTTCAAATGAGAACAAGAAAATTAGGAGCAGCAATGCTGGCACTTGCAATGTTGTGCAGTGCCGTTACAGGATGTGGTTCTTCCACTGGAACAGATTCTTCTTCTACCGCAGAAAGCAGTGCTTCTTCCAGTGAATCAGCTGCAAAAAGTGCAGACAGCAGTTCCGATACAATTACATTGGTTTGGTATCCGAATGAATCCGCAGAGGATTATCAGGCTGCCAGAGATGAGGTCGGCAAGCTGATTGAACAGGCAACCGGAAAGAAAGTGGAACAGAAGTTAACCACGGACTATGCGATTGCCATTGAATCTCTTTCCAACGGAACGGCACAGATTGGATGTAGTATGGGTGGTGAGGGATACTGTCAGGCAAAGAAAGCCAATGATGCAGTAAATCCGCTGTTTGTACTCTCCGGAGAATCCGGAACATTGGATGATGCGTTGTATTATAGCTTTTTCGCAGTCAGAGAAGCAGATGCTGAAAACTATAAGAGTGGGGATTCTTATTCCATCGACAACATCAAGGGCAAAAAGATGTCGTTTGTATCCAACAGTTCGACTTCTGGCTTTAAAGTGCCGACCAACACCATCATCCAGCATTTTACTTCGGATAATCTGATTGTGGATGACCTGCTGGAAGGCGGCAGCGATGCATTCTTCTCAGAAGTATTGTTTGGCGGTTCGCATCAGGGTTCTGCTTTCAACCTGCTCTCTGGAAAGTCGGATGTATCTGCATTCTGTGATTTGGAATTAGCACCCTATGCAACCTGCACAGATGGAACACCAGCCGAAACCGGCAGCGTTTACACCATCAATGCAGATGCAAGTGCACCGTTTGATACCGTTCAGGGTGAGAAGTACACAGTCATTCAGTCCACACCGGTTTTGAATGGACCATTTGCTTATAACGGGGACACCTTGAGTGCGGACGATGTGAAGGCAATTCAGGATTTGTTTACATCAGATGTTGTTAGCAGCAATCCACTGATTTTCTATACGGATGGCAGTGGTGAACAGGGTCTTTATGAGAAAAAGTCGGATAAAATGTGCTTTGTAACGGTAGATGATGCATGGTATGACCCGATTCGCAACATGGAATCCTGAGCCTTTGGGAAAAAGGAGTAACATTTCATGCCAATTTTAGAATTTCAGCACGTCAGCAAGGTTTATCACAATTCCACAAAGGCATTGGATGACCTGAGCTTTTCGGTAGAAGAAGGGGAGTTCCTTTCCATTATTGGCCCATCCGGTGCCGGAAAATCAACGATTCTTCGCTGTATTAATCGGCTGATTGATGCGACAGAGGGAAAAATTATCTATGACGGTGCAGATGTCATGCAGGTTGGGAAAGGGCAGCTGCGGAAGATTCGCACCAAAACCGGAATGATTTTTCAGCATTACAATCTTGTAGATCGCCTGAGTGTCATGGAAAATGTTCTGCATGGCAGACTGGGGCAGAAGTCCACTTTCACCGGAATGATTGGGCATTATACCGAAGCAGAAAAAGAAAAGGCATTTTCTATTTTAAGTGAATTGGGATTGGCAGAGCAGGCATATAAACGCTGCGATGCTCTTTCCGGCGGACAAAAGCAGCGAGTGGGTATTGCCCGTGCGATTATGCAAGAACCAAAGCTGATTCTCTGTGATGAACCGATTGCCTCTCTTGACCCGAAGGCCTCGAAAACCATTATGGATCATTTGGCACAGATTAACCAGACCAGAAAAATCACTTGCATTGTCAATCTCCATCAAGTCGATGTAGCCATGAAATATTCCAACCGGATTTTGGGCATTGCTGCTGGAAAAGTAGTCTTTAACGGAACACCAGCAGAGTTGACGCAGGAAAAAATCCATGCTATTTACCAATCCAACGACAAAGATTTAATGCTGGATGTGCAAGGAGAAGTCATATGAACGCACAGATTCAAGCTGTATTTCGCAGACGGAAAATGACTTACACGCTGCTGATTTTGGTGGTATTGGGTATCTACTTTTTTTCGTCTACCATTACGAAATTTCATTTTACGGAAGGACTTCTGTCATTTCCAAAAGCATTTGTCTGGATTGGAGAAAATCTGATTCCCGATGAACTGGCAATTCGCCGATTTCCGAAGATTTTAGATAAGTTAATCGAAACGGTTCTACTTTCTGTCGCAGTTACCGTTCTTGCAGCCATTTTTGCTTTTTTTGTCAGCCTGTTTGGCTCAAAAGCAACGCATTTTCCACGTCCTGTCAATCAACTGGTGCGAATGATTGCTGCATTTTTCCGAAATGTTCCGGATGTTGTGTGGGCAATGCTGCTGATGTTCTCCTTTGGACAGAACATCCTGACCGGATTCTTTGCCCTGTTCTTCACAACATTTGGTATGTTGACCCGTGCATTTATTGAAACGATTGAAGAAGCCAGTTCGGATTGTATTGAAGCATTGCGGGCATCTGGTGCAAACTTTGCACAAACCGTCTTTCAGGGCATTATTCCATCTGTCATTCCGGGAATTGTTACTTGGGTGCTGTATATGATTGAAACCAACATCCGAAGCTCCACGCTGATTGGAATTTTGACGGCAACCGGAATTGGATATTTATTTGATATGTATTATAAGCGATTGGATTTCAGTTCTGCCAGCTTGGTGGTACTCCTGATTATTGCCACCGTCATCATCATTGAATTGATTTCCAATCAGATAAGAAAGGTGATTTTATAATGGAAAATTCCGCAGTGCTGCCACAGCGTGCCGTGCAGACACATGTCAGGCGAAACAAAAACGGAACGATTAAAGTTGGTGCAATCAACAAAAGCAGTGTCGTATTAAAGATTTTGGTAGGTGCGTTGCTGCTGTTGACGGTGTATGCATTCTGGTCGTTTGACTATAAGGAAATCCAGCTGGGCGAAGCGATCACAGCAACCCTGCACAACATGAAAACCGTATTTCTAGAACCGCAGCTTTCCACGGATACCATGCAGAATGTGTTATATCAGTTGCTAGTGACGTTCTGCCTCGGCGTATTATCTACGATTTTTGGTGCAATTTTAGCATTTTTCTGTGCATTGCTCTGTGCAAAGAATTTAGCACCATCTGCTCTTGCAAACACCATTAAAAGCTTAGTGGCACTGGTTCGTGCAGTTCCAACGGTATTATGGGTGTTGATTTTTGCTGTATCTGCTGGATTGGGCAGTGTGGCTGCTGTCATTGGCTTGACGTTTCATAGCTTTGCCTACCTGACAAAAGTCTATGCAGAGTCGATAGAAGAAGTAGATGCAGGAACATTGGAAGCCCTGCGTGCCAGCGGTGCTGGATTCTGGCAGATTGTATTTCAGGCAATTTTACCATCATCCATCAGCCGAATGGTGGCGTGGACGTTTATGCGGTTTGAAATCAACTTTACCAATGCAGTCGCAATGGGTGCAGCAGCCGGAGCAGGCGGAATTGGATTCCAACTGTTTATGGCAGGAAGTTTCTATTTCAACCTGCATGAAATGGGATTTTTGACTTATGTCGTGGTCATTGCCGTGGTGATTCTCGAATTTTGTTCCACGAAAATCAAGGCAAGTGTAAAATAATGGAGGATATAACATGAAAAAGAAGCGATTGTTTCAGATTCTTTCCAGAGCAGAACGCAGTGATGTAGTGCGTCTGGGTGAAGAACTGCAACAACAATACCCTGTCACAATTGTAAAGAAGCCGGAAAAATCCCTGACCATGATTCAGATGCGAGAACCTGTCAAAAATAGCCTGTTTTACATCGGAGAAACCATGGTGACAGAGGCTGTAGTAACTTTGGCAGATACCGTTGGAACAGCTGTCACGATGGGCGATGATTTTGAAAAGACGCTGTATATGGCAATCATTGACGCAGCCATGAACAAAGGGGTCTTTGCCCATCAGGATTTGTTATTGCAATGGGAACAGGCACAACGGCGAAAGTTGGAACAGGAAAATGCCATGTTCCAGAAAACAAAGGTGGATTTCCACTCTATGGATGCGGAGGCAGCACAATGAAAACACTCCATCAGTTTGACGAAGTATTTGACACACAGGCAGTGTTCCGAAAGGTGCTCGAAGCGATGTCTAACCCAACCAGAACGGTTTCCGTTGCGGAACAGATGGAAAAATTGTTCGGAAATCATCGTGCATTTTTGGCACTGGGAATGACCTTGTTGGACAATGAAGTGACGTTTTCCGCCTGCGGGGATGCAGATTTCCAGAATGATTTCCAGCTGGTTACGCTTTCACAGGAAAAAGCAGTTTCAGAGGCAGATTATTTGTTCGTGACCGATGCGAAAAACCTACCAGAAGTGCTGGCACAGGCAAAGTGTGGAACACTGGTTGACCCGCACAAAAGTGCAACCCTGCTCATTCGGGACAACGGAGAAACAACAGAAGCGATGGCTCTTTATGGTCCGGGAATTGACGGAGAAACAACATTTTCTTGTTCCAGTCTTGTCCGTCAGGCACTGGAATTGCGTGACCAGCAGGAATATGAATACCCGATGGGTGTTGACCTGATTTTTGTGACAGATGACGGGGCAGTTACCTGTATTCCAAGATTGGTAAGAAGGAGGGATGCATAATGGCATATGTAGCAGTTTCCGGCGGAGAAGAAGCGATTGCCGCCAGCATTCAGCTGTTGGACTACTACCGCAGCGGAACAGAAAAAGATTTGGAACTGGAAGCGATTGTAGAAAAGTTCGGACTTCTGGTGGATAAAGTCATGAGTGAAGCTGGCTTTTATGCAAAGAGTTATGCAGCACTGGCACTCAAGCAGTGTGAAGGTTCTACAGAAGAGGCAGTGTTTTTGCTCCGTGCGTATCGTTCTACCTTAAAACGCAGCCACTATACCAATGTTGTGCATACGGATGAGATGCGAGTGATTCGCCGCATTTCCGCTGCATTCAAGGATATTCCGAGCGGGCAGCTGTTGGGTGCAACGTATGACTATACCCATCGTTTGATTCACTTTGAACGAGAAAACGAAAGTGCAGCAGAACTGCATCAGTTGTTCCAGAAAATTCTGGGCGAACAGATTCCCGTTCCGCAAAAGCCATACAGTCGGGTTTCCGATATGCTGAAAGACGAAGGACTGATTGACCGCTTCCCAGAGGACAACACCGAACCCTATGATGTGACAGAAAATCTCTTGGAATTTCCAGCTCCTCGCAGTGCACGGCTTCAGACGATGACACGTGCGGATACCGGATTTCTTTCCGGTTTGGCATATTCTGTTTTGCGTGGATTTGGGCAGGTGCACCCAACTGTCGGCGAACTCCGTAGTGGATATGTTGCCTTGGAAGTTGCCTATCCGGGGATGGAATCGGAATCCATCTATTTGGGAGAAATCCTGCTGACAGAAGTCGAAACCTTCCATGCTGCCAGTGAAAAAGACCAGTTAAAGCTTGCCAGCGGATATGGTGCAGTTTTCGGCAGAAATGAAAATAAAGCGATTGCAATGGCAGTGATTGACCGGGAAATGGAACAGGGTGGTGACTATGCCGCACAGGACCAGGAATTTGTACTGATGCATGGGGATTGTCTGGAGATGAACGGCTTTATTTCTCATTTGAAGCTGCCGCATTATGTCACCTTCCAGTCAAAATTGGATGCAGTGAGAAAAACACGGAGGAAACAGGAACATGGAGCGGACTGAACATTATAATTATGCATTTCTGGACGAAGGTTCTAAGCGAGAAATTCGGCGTTGCATCTTGAAAGCCGTTGCAATTCCGGGCTATCAAGTGCCGTTTGGTTCAAGAGAATTGCCAATCGGACGAGGCTGGGGAACAGGCGGTATTCAGCTGACACTTTCTCTGATTGGGCCATCCGATACGTTGAAAGTCATTGACCAGGGCAGCGATGATAGCGTGAATGCAGTCAATATCAAGAAGTTTGTAGGACTTTGTACAAATGTTCCAACGACAACGGACACCCATGCAGCAACGCTGATTCAATCCCGTCACCGTGTTCCGGAAGTTCCACTGCGAAACGATCAGATTCTGGTGTTGCAAGTTCCGATTCCAGAGCCATTGCGAATTGTAGAGCCGAAAGAAGAAGTTACGAAAAAAATGCATGCAGAAAAGGACTATGCACCGATTTGGCTGCAACTGTATGAAAGCATTGTCAAGTATGGAAAAGTAACGATTGCAACGGAATATCCTTGTACGATAGAAGACCGCTATATTATGAATCCAAGCCCAATTCCAAAGTTTGATAATCCGAAGCTGCACCAGTCAGAATGTCTGTATTTATTCGGAGCAGGACGGGAAAAGAAAATCTATGCGATTCCGCCGCATACCAATGTGGTTTCTCTGGCGTTTGATGATGTACCGTTTGAACGGGAAAACTTCCGTGGAAAGAAATGCCGACTTTGCGGCAGCACCAACACGTATTTGGATGAAATGTTTGATGCAGAAACCGGAGAAAAATTCTATCAGTGTTCTGATACGGCATATTGCAAGGAGGTACGTTTCCGTGAATCTTGAAGAAAAACCTGTGCTGCAAGTACAGCATTTAACGGTACGATATGGTGATGGCTGCCCGTATTGTCAGACCCATCTAGAGAAAAACCGTTGCACCGTTTGTGGAACGGTTTGGGCTGCAAATGATGTTTCTGTAGAAGTTTACCCCGGTGAAGTATTGGGGATTGTCGGCGAAAGTGGTTCTGGAAAGTCCACTTTGATGCAGAGCCTGTATTTTGATGTTGTCCCGACTTCCGGCAATGCTTATTTGCAGGACTATAAAAATGGAGAAGAAAGCATTTGGCTTGCCAGTGCAGCAGAACAGCGGCATATTAAAAACTGCCTGATGGGGATGGTCTATCAAAATCCTGTCCGTGGTTTGCGGATGCAGTATTCCGCAGCGTCGAACATTGCGGAAAAGCTGATTGCTGCCGGAAATCGACAAGCGGGACAGATGACGGAACGGGCAAAAGAACTTTTGCAGGCAGTAGAAATTCTGACCTCCCGAATGGGCGAAGCACCGAAGAATTTCTCTGGCGGTATGCAGCAGCGTGTACAGATTTCAAAGGCATTGGCAAATAATCCGTCGATTCTCCTGCTGGATGAAGTCACCACAGGTCTGGACTTGTCGGTACAAGCGAAAGTATTGGATTTGATTCGGCGAATTAAGGCGAAATATGGCATTTCCATTCTATTGGTTTCGCATGACTTGGCAGTCATTCGGATGCTGGCAGACCGAACGGTCGTGATGTTGGATGGAAAGATTATTGAAAGTGGATTGACGGATCAGATTTTAGAAGACCCCCAGCACGCCTATACACAGCAGCTGGTACATTCTTTGTTATAATGAGACCTGCAAATAAAAGTCAAGCCACAATCCAGTGAATTTACAAACAATTCACAAGATAAAAAATGGCATGACAGAAAGGCCGCTTCCAACTTGAAAAAAAGAAGCAGCCTGATGAAAAGATGCGTAGAAATATTACATCGCATTCAAAACCTGATTCACTTTGGCATAGTATATTCGCAGGAATTTGTTTGCAGCAGCGATTCTGTAGGAATAATAATGCTTTCCTTCAGAGCGTT
>ERZ825159.382-NODE-382-length-58799-cov-40.423992_pt1 | contig 58799 bp, 51 predicted proteins | sample MGYA00519932_ERZ825159 | MGnify/ENA primary metagenome ERZ825159 (study PRJEB31778, sample SAMEA3449191) | human gut metagenome | biome: human gut; feature: human-associated habitat; material: faeces | place: United Kingdom | collected 2010/2012 ... | reverse complement strand
GCTACAACAAGAACGATGTGGTCATTGAGTTCTTTAAGGACGCTGGCTGCACTGACAAGATCACCACCTGGGATGAAAATTCCGGCAAGTTCACCGTGGCCTATGATGATGCACAGAACATTATGACCATCCGGATGACTGAGGCTGGTCTGGCGGAGATCAACGAGGCGGCCACCGTGTATACCGACAGCGTCAAGCGCGGTTATTCCGACTGCACCATGCGTATCACCTACGCTGCCACCCTGACCGCCGATGCGCAGATGGGCGATACCGACAACCCCAACGAGGTCGAGCTGACGTGGAAGCGCACCAACACTACCTACTTTGATACCCTCAAGGACTGCTGCCATGTGTACACCTACGGCATCGACGTTCTCAAGCAGTTCAGCGATGGCAAGGGTGACATCCAGGACGTCAAGTTCCTGCTGCATAATGACAGTGACGACTGCTACATCATCGCCGACCTGAAAGATGGCATCTACTACGCCAAGGGTATCACCACCAAGAAGTCCGACGCTACCACCTTTGTCCCCAACAGTAGCGGCCACATCATCGTGAAAGGGCTGGAGGATGATAGCTACAGCCTGACTGAAACCGCTACGGATAAGGGCTATGTTCTCCTCAAGGACGCGGTCAAGATCATCATTAAGGCCGCTGAGAACGGGCAGTGTGAGAAGTGCGGCGCAAAGCTGCTGACCGCCTCTGCTACCGTCAACGGCAAGGACGTTACCATGACCGATGGCAGCGCCATCGTGCCGCTGACCGTGGTCAACAACCCCGGCTTCGACCTGCCCAAGACTGGCGGCTATGGCACGTGGATGTTCACTATTGGCGGAGTGGTTCTGCTGGGTGCGGCGGCTTTCATCGTGATCCGCAGCCGTAAGCACAAGAACGAGCAGTGAAGCGCTGGCTACTGGCGGCGGCTTGCGGTGCTGTGGCGTTTGGGCTTCTACTCTATCCGCTGATGGGAGGATTTTTGAATGAGAAGTATCATTCCGACATAGAAACCGCCTACACCGCCGCTATTGAAAACACCGATGATACCGAACTGACTGCCCAGCGGCAGGCCGCGGAGCAGTACAACGCTATGCTGTCCGGCCAGGCGGCCATCACAGAGGGAGGGGCTTCCGCCCCTCCCTTGGCCTATGCCGAACAGCTCACGGTGGGTTGTGTCATGGCCTATGTGGACATCCCCAAGATCGGCGTATACCTGCCGGTGCAGCACGGCACGGACGCGGACACGCTGGAGCGTGCCGTGGGTCATGTGGTAGGAACGTCCCTGCCGGTGGGCGGCAGCAGCACCCATGCGGTGCTGTCGGCCCACAGCGGCATGGCGTCTGCCAAGCTGTTTTCGGACATTGACCAGCTTACAGAGGGCGATATATTTTACGTCCATGTGCTGGGCGAGGTACTGGCTTATGAGGTGGATGCTATCAACACGGTGGTGCCTACAGATACGAGCCTGCTGCAAATCGAAGAAGGCAAGGACTATGTAACGTTGGTGACCTGCACCCCGTTCGGGGTCAATACCCACCGATTGATAGTGCGAGGGTATCGTGTGCCGTATGTGCCGGAGCAGGAAGCGACTGCCGCCGCAGAAAAGCCAGCGGAATCCTCGTGGACGCGACATTACCTTACCGGCCTGACCATCGGCCTTGGCGCGGCGGCGGTAATCGGTGGTGCTTACTTTTTGGTAAGGAGGGTGTGCCATGCGTAAGATAGCCCTTGTACTGGTGGTACTGTTGGCCGTGGCGGGTATCTGCGTCATGCTGTGGCCGGTGTTTACGAGACACAAGCTGCAAGCCGACACAGATGCTGCCGTGCAGAGCTTCCTCGAAGAACGAAAGCCGGAGCAGCAGTACCCTGAGCTGTTGGCGGCTCTACAAGAGTACAACCGTCAACTTTACGCAGAAAAGCAGTGCAACCTCACCGACCTCGAAGCCTGCGAGACACCCGCTGCCGACCTGACCGCCTATGGCATTGACGATGAGATCATCGGTGTGCTGGAGATACCCGCCATGGAGCTGACCATGCCGGTCTACTTGGGCGCGTCCGATGATCACCTTGCCGCGGGTGCTGCGGTACTGGGCAATACCTCCGCCCCCATCGGCGGTGCCAACACCAACTGCGTCATTGCAGGCCACCGCGGCTGGCGCGGTGCGGACTACTTCCGGCATATAGACCGCTTACAGATTGGCGATACCGTTACGCTGACAAATCTATGGGAGACGTTGACCTACACGGTGGCTGACATTCAGATCATCCAGCCACACGAGGTGGACAAGATCAAAATCCAGCAAGGACGCGACCTGCTGACGCTCATCACCTGCCACCCCTATGCCAGCGGCGGGAGGCAGCGGTATGTGGTGTGCTGCGAGAGAACGGAGGTGAGATAACTATAAGCATTTTCGGCAAGGTGACCTTCGTTGGGGACGACGATATCTTCTACGACGATGCAGACGCCTTCCTGGACTGCATCCGGGAGGAATTGCCCTACCGCGATACCACAGGGTTTCGCTATGAAGTCCTGACAGACGATCCCGCTATCCGCAAGGCCGCAGATGACATCCTGTTTGACTTTCTTGGTGAGGAAAACCACTGTGAGCTGGAAGACTACACACAGACGATGGGAGGAATGTAGTATGAACGTAAATCGGGAGCTGCTGGCGTTCCTGCGGAAGCAGTACCCTGTGGGTACACGCATCCGGCTGGACTCCATGCAGGATCCGTACGCACCGGTGGAAGCTGGCACGACGGGAAAACTGGACTATATCGACGACGCCGGGCAGTTCCATATGAAATGGGACAACGGACGGACGCTGGCGCTCATCCCCGGCGTGGACAGCTTTACCGTTTTACCGCCCGAGCTCAGTATGACGAAGCTATATATGCCGCTTACCGCCGAGCTTTATGAGCCGGATGTGTATGGCAATATGCAGGAAGAACCGGAGTTGCTGACCGGACACGACCTGACCGCGTATGAGGACCATATCCGCAGTGCACTGGTGAAGTATCGGATGCCGGAGGAGGTCAACCGCGGCATCATGCACTGGTACGACGCGGCGGACAGTGTGAACGACAAGGTGCGTTCTGTCACCTTCGACGTGGAGCGGCGAAACGGCAAGCTGTGGGGTATCGCGGAATGTCAGATCAGCGGCGAGTTGTCGGCGGCAGAGCTGACCACGCTGAAGGAATATATTGAAGGACAGGCGGCGGACGGCTGGGGCGAGGGTTTCGAGCAGCATGAGATTGCCGTTGGACGTGGCAGCGAGCTGTATGTGCATCTGTGGCAGGATGAGGACTGGAGCATCCAAACGGAGCGGGAACGCTTCTGCGCCCACTTTGAAAAGCTGCCGGAGATGTGCTTCACGCTGCTGCCGGGCACGGGACAGCTCATCTGCATCAAACGCGGCGAAAGCGGGTACTACCCCAGCGATTGGTCTACCGGTGACGCCCGCGAGAATCGCCGTATCGCGGATGAGCAGAACAGAAAAAGGGGCGTGACGCCTGCACAGGAGGAGGCTATGAAGATCGGCAGCATGTGCGGCTGGGATGTACCCGGTGCAGACCCGGACAACTGTGAGGACATCGTACAGCGCCGTGGGGGGATGGAGCTTGGATAAAAAGATTATCTCCATATACATGGGCAATCCCGACAACAGCAATCACGCAGAGCTGGAGCTGCCCGCCACGCCATGGGAAATGGTGGATGCCATGGACAGACTGCGTCTGTCAGAGGGACAGGAACCCTATTGGCAGGTGGAGGACATGGGCCGATATGAATTTCTCGCCCCACATCTTGATGGGTACGATTTGTACCAGTTCAACGCACTGGCAGAGAAGCTCCGCACATTCGGCGATGTGGATGCCGTGGCCTTTGAGGGCTTAGTGCAGATGGAGCTTAACAAGCTGTATCAGAACAACGGCGGTGATCTGACGCTCCGGCGAGTACTGGATCTGGCGTACAGCGTGGATTGCTGCCATGTGGTGCCGGGGATCACGGACGATGCCGCACTGGGACAGTTCTACGTGGAGAACGATTTTCTCCCGGATTTGGCAACCGTGCCGGACAGCGTATTGGAAATGCTGGACTACGAGAAGATCGGCAGATCGATGCGGGAGGGTGAGGGCGGTGTACTTACGCCCCACGGCTATGTGATGCAGGAGTCCGAGCTGCGGCAGGCCCCGTCCAATCTGGGCAGGCCGCCACGAAAGCCGCCGTATATGATCTACTTCCTCTGCGTCAGCGACGTCCGTGCTGTACAGTTGTACCTACCCGCAAAGCAGGCGGAGCTGGACGCCGTGCTGGATCGGCTGGAGGTGGACAGATGGCAGGAGGTGCGGCTGGAGGAGTGCGACGCCGCCATGCCGGAGATGTGGCACTTCACGGATATGGCCTATGACGGCATGGAGCAGATCAACCGATTTGCACAGTGCCTGGAGGAACTGGACAGAAATAACGGACTGATAAAGTTCAAGGCTGTGGCCGGTCAGCTGGACATCGCCAGCTTGGACGATGCGCTTGCACTGGCAGAACATCTGAGCGAATATGCCCTTGAGCCGGGGCTCCATTCTCTGGAGGAATTGGCGAGGGAGGAGCTCTCCGTCATCGTGGGAGACCCGGATGGTGATCTGCTGATGCGGTATCTGAATATGGACGCCTACGGCGCAGCGCTGTTATGGCGGGATAAGGGAGTTTTCAGTGACTACGGCTATATCTGCCGCCCGGACGGACAGCCGCCGCAAGTACCGCGGCAAGGCGTGGACATGACCATGCAGTAAAATTTAACAACAATGGGACCGCTTTCCGAAAAGGGATGGCGATCCCTCTTTTTGCGCCCTTTTCGGTGAGCGGTCACCGGAAGGGAGTGCAAGAATGACGAAGGAAACCGTCGCCCTGTATCTGGAAAATGGATTTAAGGGGCGCAGAAATGTGATCAGCAGCCGGGAATTGGAGCGTGTGCTGGGCATCAGCGGGAACGAGCTGCGGCGGCGCATCAACCTTCTGCGGCAGGACACTGTACCCATCGCGGCAGACCAGCGGGGCTACTACTTCGCGGAAACGGCGGCGGAGGTCTATGATACCATCCGCGGCTTGCAAAAAATGCGCAGCGGACTGGACGCGGCTATCTCCGGGCTGGAGCGTGCGTTGGAGAAATTCGATGCGTGACAGCCTGATAAAGCTCATGCCTTGGATGGGCGGTAAGGGACAGCTTATGTGGGCCATACAGATGCTCTTGCCCATCCACTATAAAACACTGGTGGATGTGTTTGGCGGCAGCGGTATCATCACGCTGAATACCGCCGTGCCGAAGGGGTGCCTGCAAATATATAACGACCTGAACCATGACCTGTATAACCTGCTTTTCTGCGTCAAGCACCGCCCTATGGCTCTGACGAAGGAACTGAGCTTTCTCCCTATCAATGCCCGTGACGAGTTTGATGTGCTGCGCAGACAGCTGCAGGGCGAGGACTTCACACAGCTGTATCTGGATGAGGAGCTGCAGCTGGCAGAGCAGATGTTCCCACCGCCGGAGGCGGAGGAGGTCAAGCGGCTGCTGCAAAGCCGTGCGGAGCTGTCGGATGTGCGCCGCGCCGCCGCTATCTACAAGCTGCAGCGATACAGCTATAACGGCAACGGCGACAGCTATGGTGTGAGCTCCTGCGATATACAGCGCTTTTTTCGGGATATTTGGGAGTGTTCTCACCGCCTGAAGGATGTAGCGCTGGAGAATAAGGATTTCGAGAGCATCATCACCACCCATAATGATCCGCAGACCACGGTCTATTGTGACCCGCCCTATTATGAGGCGGAGCGTTACGCGGTGGAGTTTCCCCGCAGTGACCATCAACGGCTCCATGACGTACTGGCGCAGCACAGGGGCTTCGCCATGGTGTCCTATAACAACTGCGACTATATTCGCAGGCTCTACGAGGACTTTTTCATTTATGAGGTGGAGCGTCCCAACAGCCAATCCAAGAAGAAAAATGACATATATCGGGAATACATCATGACCAACTATGACCCCCGTGTTTTTGCATCGCAGATGACGATATTCGGCGATTACAGCAGCAATGGGAAGATATGCCGACTGGTGCATATCCCGGAACGACCTTTGAGAACTTGAGGAGGATCTAACATGAAGAACGAAATGACACTGGACAAGACCGGCCTGACCATCCCCGGCAGTGAGCTGGCAGAATGCGGCATGGCGGGCGTAGATCTGTCTGCCCAGATGACGCACAGCCTTCTGCTGCTTATGCCTCGTGAGATGACAGCGTTACAAACGGCAGACGCACTGGCCGGACTGTTTGACGCGGCATCGCAGCTTGTGTCTGCCCTGCGGGACGCCTGTCGTATGCCCTGCTGCAAGGACTGCGATTCGGACGTGAGGGAATTTGACCTCGATGCCGTGCCTGCACCGATCCGGAAGCTGCTGCTGGATAGCGGCTGCTGCCCGGCCCTGCTGGAATGCTATCTGGAGGAGGGAGATGTGGTCTATGCTGCCGAATGAGGCAATGTACCCCTACACGGCGAAGGAGGCAAGGGACAGGGGCGAGCTGGAGCTGTGGCGTGCCAATTTTCGCACCAACTGTGCCTGTGCCGGGGCGATAGAGCTGGCGATCCATCGGGACTTCGACGGGATGCATCTCAAGGACGGCTGCGCCAAAAGCGTCATCGACCAGTACGGCTACAAGCGCGTGGGCTTTGTGCTGGCCAATACGCTGCAGATGCAGTCCTACGATGGGCGTTACCACGAAACGAATAAGAGATGGAGCCGTACCATCTTCGTGCCCGAGGACGGCGGACACCGGCATACCTTCCTTATAAACAGCCACCCCGCCATACTGGACGGCTTCGTCAGTAACTACCGTGCGGAGCTGGCGAAGCTGCACCTGTTCGGCGCGGAGCACTGCGAACCCAATTCCGGGGAGCAGGATTTCACCGGCAGGGTGTTGGTGCTGTCGCCGGACACGCTGCGGGAATCCTGCTGGCAGCCGGAGAACCAATTGTGGCTGGCTTCCGGTGGCTTCGACTGCCGCCCTCACGCTCGAGGCCGTTCGGTGTTCTGTACCTGTTTGGGCGACGGTGAGACAACGAGATGGAATCGCTCTGAGTTCCTGGGCATCATCCGCGATGAGTGTCTCCCTGATTGGGCGGCGGAGAAGCTGGCCGAGCTGCGGCAGAACCATGACGCGTCCACCATGGGCGAAATGACGATGTGAAGGAGGAAGCTATGAGATATGTGAAACGTGCAGTGCTGGTCTGTGGTGCGGCGGTACTGCTCTGCTGGCTGTTTTCCGTGGCGGCTTACGCCACCGGCAGCGGCGATGTTGCCGGTGCGGTGGAAAGTACATGGGCGGCGGCATCAGGGCAGATCAAGACCGTTGTCAACAATGTGGTATTTCCTGCCATTGATATGATCCTCGCCATTTTCTTCTTTGTGAAGCTGGGTACCGCCTACTTCGACTATCGAAAGACGAGTCAGTTTGAATGGACTGCACCGGCTATTCTGTTCGCGTGTCTGGTTTTTACCCTGACCGCACCGCTGTACATCTGGGACATCGTGGGTGTGTGACCGCGATATCCGAACATTTTTCGGTTGGCTTTTTGCGGAAAGCGTGGTAAAATAACATGGAAATGACAGAGAAAAGAGGTGGCACGATGCAGTATACGCTGATGCACAAGAATATCGCGGTTGCCGATATGGAGCTGGATGAGGCGACAAGCTCTATCCAGCGTATCGATGCGGTGTACCGTCCGGAGCATCTTCCGGTGGCTACGGCATCAAAAAGGGACGGCGTGGATCGTGCCGCGCTGAATGCATGGTGGATCGACCGCTGCATCCCCGCCAGCCGCTCCGGTGTGCGAAAGGCACTGGAAACGCTGGAGCTGCCAAATACGCAGGTGCTGCTGACGCGCTGCTTCGGTTTGAGCCTTTCAGATCAGTATTGGGTCAGACCCCACGGCAGTGACCTCCGGTGGGAGCGCATCAACTTCTTCGAAAATCCCTTCTCGGAGGACATCGGTGATGTCCTGCTGGGCAAGGCCACGGACGCGGCGAATTTCGATTTCAGTTCCCCAGATAACACGTCGGACGGTTATCTGAAAAAGCGGTGGAAGATCATAGACGGAAAACGGTGCCTGCTGAAGGCGGGTAGTAACCCCTTTATGCAGCAGCCGTTCAACGAGGTAATCGCATCGCTGGTGGCGGAGAGACTGGACATTCCCCACGTGCCCTATACGCTGCTGTGGGATGATGACACGCCCTACAGTGTCTGTGAGGATTTCGTTACGCCGGACACGGAGCTTGTCAGCGCGTGGCGCGTGATGCAGTCCATGAGGAAAGACAACAACACATCGGTCTACCGCCACTATCTGAACTGCTGCGAGGCGTTGGGTGTGGAGGGTATGGAACACGCGGTGGATCAGATGATCGTGCTGGACTACCTTATCGCCAACGAGGACAGGCATCAGAACAACTTCGGACTACTCCGCAGTGCAGATACACTGGAATGGTTGGGTGCCGCACCTATCTTCGATAGCGGCTCCTCCTTGGGGTACGATAAGCTGACACCCCAGATCCTCTCCGCCCGTGCCATTGAGTGTAAACCATTCAAAAAGACGCACCATGAACAGCTCAAGCTGGTGACCTCCTTCGGCTGGATCGACTTTGATAGGCTGAGGGGCGTTGAGCAGGATATCCGGGACATCTTGGATCAGGCCGGTGAGTATGTGGACGAGAGCCGTAAGGCTGCGATCATCTCTGCATTCTCCTCCCGGCTTGGACAGCTGATGGTCTTGGCGAAGGTGCAGCGGCAGGAGGATGACGTGGCACAGGATGTGGAACAGGACAGGGCGCAGGACTACGGCTTTAAGATGGAGCTGTGACCTGCAACATAATACGATAACAGGAAGCACTCTGCTGACGGCAGAGTGCTTCCTGCGTTTATGGAGGTGAGAGCTTATTTTTATTTGGGACTTTGTAGCCGATACGGTGCTGGGTCAGATCGTGGACTGGTTCTACGGTCAGATCGTGGGCTTTCTCGGCAATTTCTTTTCGGAGATGGGAAACATGGGCGCCGAGCTCTTTGCCATGAGCTGGGTACAGAGCGTGGTGTTGTTTTTCTCCTATCTGGGCTGGGCGCTGTTTGCCATAGGACTGGTGGTAGCCTGCTTCGAGTGCGGCGTGGAATATTCCGGTGGCCGCGGCAATGTTAAGGAAACGGCTTTGAATGCCATGAAAGGTTTTCTGGCGGCCTCCCTTTTTTCGCAGGTGCCGGTGCGCTTGTATGAGCTGGCGGTATCGCTGCAGGCCGACCTGACGGCAGGCATCACCGGCTTTGGGACGACCAGCATCGGGGACGCAGCAAAAGCGGCGCTGGAGGATTTCAACGCCGTGGAGAGCCTGACATCTTCCGGACAAATCATTTTGCGGGGCTTTGGCCCGGTGACCAGCGGACTTATGGTCATCTTCTGCCTTGCGCTGATGGCCTACGCAGTCATTAAGGTCTTCTTCGCCAACCTTAAGCGCGGCGGCATTTTGATCATTCAGATCGCGGTGGGCAGTCTGTATATGTTCTCTGTACCGCGCGGCTATGGCGACGGATTCATACAGTGGTGCAAGCAGGTCGTGGGGCTGTGTCTCACGGCTTTTTTGCAGGCCACCATCCTCGTAGCTGGCTTGATGGTGTTTAAGGATCACGCGCTGCTGGGCCTGGGACTCATGCTATCTGCCGGTGAGATCCCTCGTATCGCCGGTGCGTTCGGGCTGGATACCACCACGCGGGCCAATATCTCCTCGGCTGTCTACACGGCACAGAGCGCGGTCAGTATGGCGCGGACGGTGGTGGCCGCGGCGAAATGAGAGTTATCACCATGGGAAGTCTTTTCGATGGAATAGGAGGCTTCCCGCTGGCGGCCATCCATAACGGCGTTGTGCCCCTGTGGGCCAGTGAGATCGAACCGTTTCCCATCCGCGTCACACGGGAACGACTGCCGGGAATGCTGCACTACGGGGATATCACGAAGCTGCGTGGGGACGAGCTGCCGCCCGTGGACATTATCTGCGGCGGCAGCCCCTGTCAGGACTTGTCCGTGGCTGGAGCGAGGGCGGGACTTGCCGGTGAGCGTTCCGGTCTATTTATGGAACAAATCAGGATCATAAAGGAGATGCGAGATGCAGATGTTTTACGAGGACGAACAGGTATCCATGTTCGCCCCCGATTCATGTGCTGGGAAAATGTCCCCGGCGCATTCTCCAGCGGGCAGCAAAAGGGAGATGACTTCCGGGTCGTCCTGGAGGAAACACTCGGAATTGGTGTATCAGGAATTCATGTTCCTGAAAATCACCCTTGGGGATGGCGATATTCTGGGGCAGCCATATTGGGAGATTTTGTCTCCCTATGTTGGCGAGTCCTCGACGCTCAATACTGGGGTGTGCCCCAGAGTCGTAAGAGGATCTTCCTTGTGGCAGATCTTGGAGCCCCATCCTCAGCGCAAATACTATTTGAGCCGGAAAGCCTGCCTGGGCATTCTCCGTAGAGCACGGAAGCGCGGGAAGGAGTTGCCTGCAACGCTGAAGTTGGCGTTGGAAATGCAGAGCGGCCTGCGGATGATCGATTTGGTAATATTGGCACAGATGGGGCTTATCAAGGCGTACCATATCAACCAGAGGAACGAGGGTATCGACCTGGGCGATACGGCGGGGGCACTGATGGCGACCTCCAATTTGCAGATGCAGACGTTCGTGGCGGGCTTCTCTGCCGGTGCGGGAGCCAGTGCGGGCGGCATCGGTTACCGCGAGGGCGTTGCGCCGACACTGAAGGCCGGCGGCAGCGGAAACAGTATGCCAACCGTCCTGTGCATCAACGATCAGGGCGGAGAGCGTATAGATGTCGCTGCGGATATAAGCGGTACACTGCGTTCGCAGGAACACGGTCACCATCCGCTGATATTCGAGAACCACGGTATCGATGCCCGCTACCGTCAGATGGGCAGTGTGGCTCCGGCCATGTCAGCACGCTGCGGCACCGGCGGTAACAATGTACCGCTTGTGGGGGAGCAGGTTTACTGCCTTGCGGGGAATACGATAGACCGCGAGCCGGAGAACGGCGGCAACGGCATCGGGTATCAGGAGAATGTGGCCTACACACTGACCGGCTTTGACCGGCACGCGGTATTCCGCCGCCAGCGTGTGGATGCATTTACCACCGACGAGATTGCCGGTACCCAGAGCGCCCGGCAGAGCAAGGACGCCACTGACCTGATACTCCATACCTGCGAACTGATGGGCGACAAGGATCTGCCCATTCTGCTCATCCGCCGCCTTACGCCGTTGGAATGTGAGAGGCTGCAGGGCTTTCCAGATGGCTGGACAGATATCCCCGGCGCGTCTGACAGCGCACGATACAAGGCGCTGGGTAACAGCGTGGCCATCCCCTGCGTGGATTTTGTGATGAAGTGTATGGCGGACGCTATACGGGGAAGCGATTAAACATAACTTGTCCATTGTGCTTTATTTGCGCCTGCTTCTTCGTTGTACTTGTCAATAGCTTTCCCACCGCGCTTCGACTATGCTTTGCTTGCCTCAGAGGGAGGCGGAAAGGAGCACACCATGGAGGAAAAGAAAAACCTCTGCGCACCCATTCCGCTGTCGCTGCACCAGCGGCTGCGTGCGGAGCAGGAGCAGCGTGGACAGACGCTGGCAGACTACATCACGGACATACTCAACGAACACTTTGAAGGAGGAGCAAAAAACATGGGCAATACCAATCGCACCATCGCCTTTCAGGTACCGGAGGAGCTCTTTGACCGCCTGAAGGATTACCTTGCCAAACACGGCTTGAAGCAGAAGGACTTCATTCTCGGTCTCATCGAGCGGGAGCTGAACGACGCAGTGGATGCGGAATAACAACATGCAGAGCCGCAGGCGTGTGCCTGCGGCTTCACTTTTGGAGGAAAACTATGTACCTATACCCTGAAAATCTGACGGCTCGCCCAATGCTGTGGCTGTGGACGCTGCGGGACGTGGCATTCATCGGCATCGGTCTGCTGCTGTCGGTATTGGCACTGACACAGGCCGGCACTGTGATCCCATTGGTGGTCACAGCGGCACTGGCCTTTCTCTGCATTCGGCACGGCGGCGTCAGCATGCTGGACTTTCTGCGCTACGCCGCAGCGTTCTTCTTTTTCGGGCAGCAATACTACGAATGGAGGGAACGAGTATGAGAAAGAAGAAGTCCACGCAGCAGCTGGTGGGCATTGAGCGCGTGACGGACAGCAGCGTGCTGACGGCAGGCGGTGAGTTGACTTTTTACCTTGTGCAGCCTACTAACCTGAACGTGCTGCCGGAGTCGGGTGTCCGCACGAGGGTGACAGCACTGCTGAATGTACTGAAGACCTCGGCAGAGATGGAACTGCTGGCGTTAGACTCTAAGGAGTCCTATCAGGATAACCGTCTCTATTATCGGCGCAGAACAGAGGAGGAATGCAATCCCGCTATCCGCACTCTGCTGGCGCAGGACCGGCGGCATCTGGACGATGTGCAGACCATGATGGCATCATCCAGACAATTCTGCTTTGTCCTGCGGCGCAGAAAGACGGACGGTGCGATTAACCTCGCAACAGTGGAACAGCGGCTGCGGGACAGTGGCTTTACCGTTCGCCGAGTGGAAGGAACGGAACTATTGGAGCTGCTTGCGATTTATTTTGAACAGGACGCCACCCACGAGGTGTTTGACCTCATAGACGGTGCGCATTGGCTGACGGCGGAAATGGAGGAACAAAATGCGGATTTTGAAAGTTGAACCGGGCAAAGCACCCTATGTGAAGGATATGAAGGACGGGTTGGAGGCGATTCAGCAGGAGGTGCAGGGACTATTTCAGCCGGTATATGTGGAGGATGGCGTGATCCTCTGCTGCAATGAAGAGGGAAAGCTCAATGGCATGAAGCCCAATCGGTGGCTCGAGGATGATATTATCTGCGGGCCGTTTTTCCTGGTGGGGGATGACCACGAGGGCGGCTTCTGCTCCCTGACAGACGAGCAGTTGGATCGGTACACGCAGCGATTTCAGGAGCCGGAGCAGTTTACCGGCCATGAACCGGAGCTGGAGCCGCGCATGGAATTTTTCTGCTGGTGAGGTGGATGGAATGAAAAACCCGTTTCACAAAAAAGAGATCTCACCGCAGGAGGCATTTATCCGCTCCTTTCTGGATTGCATCGCACCGGGCGTGGTGAAGTTCGAGGTGGATCACTACATCTTCGGCAATACCTACCGCTGCGTCTGGGCGCTGCGGGAATATCCCGCCAGCACCGAATCTCAGGCCATCCTGCGGCACTTGGGCGAAAAAAGCGGCGTGACGCTGCGGATATATTGCCGACAGGTGTCCCCCGGTGAGGAGGACAGGATCATCGACAACGCCAACAAGAAGAACAAGCTGGACGGCTCGGATCCTAACAAGCTGCGGCAGGCGGTGGAGGCCGAGAGCAACCTGCGGGATGTGGCGGAGCTGGTGCATAAGATGCACCGTGAGCATGAGCCACTGCTCCACTGCGCCGTGTATCTGGAGATGACGGCGGACAGCATGGAGCACCTGCGGCAGCTTCAGACCGATGTGCTGACAGAGCTGGTGCGCTGTAAGCTGAATGTGGACAAGCTGCTCCTGCGGCAGAAGCAGGGCTTTTACTGCGCCAGTCCCGTAGGCTATAACGCCCTTGGCCGGGAGTTCGAACGCGTACTGCCCGCTGGCAGCGTGGCCAATCTGTACCCGTTCAACTACTCCGGCAAGACAGATCCCAACGGCTTTTATATCGGCAAGGATAAATACGGCAGCAACATCGTGGTGGATTTCGACCGCCGCGACAGCGATAAGACCTCTGCCAATATCCTCATCCTCGGCAACAGCGGACAGGGCAAATCGTATTTGATGAAGCTGCTCATCTGCAACCTGCTGGAGGTTGGTAAGTCCGTGATCTCACTGGATGCGGAGCATGAGTTGGAGGAGCTGTGCGGCAATTTGAACGGCTGCTTCGTTGACCTGATGGCCGGCGAGAAGCGCATCAATGTGCTGGAGGTGCGGTGCTGGAATGAGGACACAGAGGCGGACGAGTCCGCGCCGGAGGCTTTCCGCAAGTCCACGCTGCTGGCGCGGCACATCTCTTTCCTGAAGGACTTCTTCCGCGCCTACAAGGACTTTTCCGACCCGCAGTTGGATACCATTGAGATCATGCTGTCCGCGCTGTATCAAAAATGGGGCATCTCAGAGGAAACAGACTTCCGCCGGCTTATGCCGGAGGACTATCCCATTCTCTCTGACCTGTATGCGCTCATCAATGATGAGCTGGTGAATTACAGGAATGGCAGCCTGTACACGCGGGAGCTGCTGCAGGAGGCGCTGCTGGGTCTGCACTCCCTGTGCGTGGGTGCGGACGCGCCGTTCTTCAACGGGCACACCAATATCTCGGATGACAGGCTTTTGGTGTTCGGCGTAGGCGGTGTGCTGACAGCGGCCAGGAGCCTGCGGAACGCCCTGCTGTTCAATGTGCTGGCGTATATGTCGGACAGGCTCCTGACGGCGGGCAACACGGTGGCGGCACTGGACGAGCTGTACCTGTGGTTGTCCAACCCCATCGCCATCGAGTATATCCGCAACTGCTTGAAGCGTGTGCGAAAACGGGATTCTGCGCTGATGATGGCGTCCCAAAACTTGGAGGATTTCGACCAGGAGGGCGTGCGGGAAATGACAAAACCGCTGTTCGCTATCCCGCCTCACCAGTTCCTGTTCAATCCCGGTTCTATCGGCAAGCGGTTCTACATGGATATGCTGCAGCTGGACGAGGCGGAGTTTGATCTCATCCAGCACGCACGCCGCGGCGAATGCTTGTTCAAATGCGGCATGGAACGGTATCATCTAGAGGTGAAAGCACCACCCTACAAGGCGGCGCTGTTCGGCACGAAGGGAGGCAAGTGATGGCGATACCTGCACTGGCACGGCTGGCGGCAGCCGTGCTGACCAATGAGGATGGCCGCAGGGCAGCCGGCAAGGTGCTTGCCTTGATCCTGTCGCCGCTTATTATACTGGCGGCGTTCCTATGCTGCTTCGGTGACGGCGCGTCCCGGCACAACAACGCCGTGGTATCCGCGGCGTTCTATGGAGCGGAGTTCTCAGATAAAGTCCCCAAAGAATACCGCACACATATCACCGAGATGCAGGAGGCATTCTCCCTTCTGGATTCGGCCACCGTCTATGTCAATCAGAAAGCCGAGGAAGGCAGCCTTGACCCGGTGCAGGTCAAGGCTGTTTTCTTTGCACTCTGCTTCGGCAACAACGCGCCGACCCGCGCTGCCGCAGACCGCTTTGTAGACTGCTTCTACAAAACAGAAACGCGGACACGGATGGTAACGGTGACACAGGAGAACGGCACGGAGGAGTTGGTAGAGGAGACATATGAGGTGGCCGTGCCTCTTCCGATGCCGGCGGTCTATAAAAGACTGGCTACATGGCGCGGCAGCGTGGTGACTGACGAGGAGCGTTCCAATGCTGTGGATATCTACGCCATGGTCATGGGCAGCATGGGCGGCGATACCTTCAACGGTGATTATGAGTCGGGCGGCAGCGCACCAATCGAGCTGGATGTATCCATGCTCACCGACCCGACTACGAAGAACGCCGCCGACCTTGTGACCTACGTCACCAACGCATGGAACTCCGGCTGGGGCTATGTGTGGGGAACCTATGGGCAAGTTCTGACGCCGGAACTGCTGCAATATAAGCTGACGCAGTATCCGGACGGTGTCGGAAAGTATGCGGCTTTCATCCGCACCAACTGGCTGGGCAGACACACTGCCGACTGTGTAGGGCTCATCAAGGGCTACGGCTGGCTATCCACCGACACCATGACCATAGACTACGGTACACATGGCATGCCGGACATCGGCGCAAACGAGATGTTCTACAACGCCACACGGCGCGGCGGCATTGATACTATGCCGGATACGCCGGGGCTGGCGGTGTGGAAGGCCGGACACATCGGTGTATATATCGGCAACGGTGAAGTCGTTGAGGCCATGGGCACCAAGTACGGCGTGGTCAAGACGCAGCTGGAAGGCCGCGGCTGGACGCACTGGCTGGAGGTGCCTGGGATCGAGTATGAATGAGGGTAATTTGTAAAAGCTGATTGCTATTCTCAGATGTATCGGCTATAATAATGGCAGAACAGGTTGAAGGAGGTGCCACCGCTATGAGTACGCTGTCGCTCAGTGAGATCAAAGCCGTCGTGAAGGAATTGCTGGAACGCTACCACGCGGAATATGCGCTGTTGTTCGGATCGTATGCGCGCGGTGACGCCACACCTGATTCTGATATCGACATCATTATCGTGGGCGGAAAAGACTTTGTGCCCCGCAACATCTTCGCGCTGGCTGAGGACTTGCGTGAAATGACCGGGCGGGATGCCGATGTGTTTGAGATGCGGGAGATCAATATGGGAACGCCTTTTTACGAGTCCGTGATGAAGGAGGGCATCCGTATCGCATGAAGAAGACAGATACTGAACGGTTGAAGAAGATCGTTTCCCTGTGGGATGCACTGAGCAGCGAGATCGAACAACGAGGCATCTCACGAGAGATGCTATTGAGTGAGCAGTTTTCTCAATGGGCAGTAACCACGCCGGTTTATAACATCGGTGAACAGGTCTATCAGCTTTCACCGGAGTTCAAAAAGGAACATCCAGACGTTCCGTGGAGCGTTGTCTCCGGGCTGCGGCATCGGTTGGTGCATGATTATGACGGTATCAACTGGTCACTGATCGCAGACGTCATCTTCGATGACATGGATCCCTTCGTAGAACAAGTCAAAAGCATACTATCAGAGTAAATGAGGACAACGAAAAGCGCAGGCGAAGGCCTGCGCTTTTTCTGTGCCCAGCAAGGAGGAAACGACATGGCGTATGTAAAAGAACACCCACCGTCAGAGGTCTATCACCTGACGAAGAAAGAAAACCTGAACAGCATTCTGGAGGACGGCATGATCCGCCGTTTCAGTGATACGGAATGCTGGTTCTGTGTCGACCTGCAAAAGATGAAAGCGTACATGGAGCAGACGGTCATGTGCGAGGGCAAGCCCTACTACGACGTGACAGGTCAGCTCTGCCGCTACCCCAAATTTGTGCCAGAGGACTATGTCCTCCTCAAGCTCATACCCTGCCGACAGGAGGACAACTGGTATCGCTGGGAGCAAGAGATACCTGCGGGAAGCCCTGCGGCGCTGGTCAGGGCGGCGCATGAATTCTCCGTGCTGAAGATCGGCTACCGCGGCGACCTCGCATTTCACAACGCGGAGGCCATCGACGTGCCGCGGTTTCTTGCGGAAGGGGTCACACAGGGTGAGCCGGTGCAGACCAGCACAGAGTTGTGGAAAGCCCTCTCCCAGCGCATCGAAGACGAGATGGCCGATTATATGCGCCGTCTGGATCTGCGTACCCGCGACGAGCTGATACAAACGGCAGACGAGATCGACGCCGTGATGACCTGCGACTGTGAGCTGCGACTGCTGGGAGAATGTCTCCCACGCGAGGAGTTGGTCTTCCTGCTGGAGCAGGACAAGCCGCTGGAGCAGATGAGCAGGGCATGGATGGCGCATCGGAACGTAGATGTAGGTGAGACATTCCAGAGTCTGCTCACCGGCCTGTATGCAGAACAGCAGCACGATATGGACATGAAAATGTAAGGAGGCACAGCATGGGAGAAACCAATATCACCATCAATTTTGACGCGGCCAAGCTGGACGCACTGGAGTTTGCGCTCCGCAAGCAGCGGTCTTCCGTGCAGCGGCGCATGGCGGAAATGCTCCAGCAGCTCTACGAGTCGGAAGTTCCGGAAGCGGTGCGGGAGTATGTGGACAGCAAGGCGACACCTGTCGCAAGGCCCAAGCGACCGGTACGGGCAGCAAAGGAAGCAAATGAGCAGGCAGCGGCTATGCAGCAGGAGGAATAACCATGGCACAGCATGAAGAAATCATCGTATGGCTCGACCGCAGGTGGAAGGAAGCCATTGAACATCATCTGAAGGATGAGACCTTACAGGAGCATCTGGAGAATGTGCTGGATGAACTGTGCAACCAACTTCCAGAGCGTGAATATGCACGCATCAGCCGAGAGATCTGGGAGGAAAATCGTATGACACGGGAGGAAGCGGAGGCGGCACGTACCTATTCCGCATACCGCGTTGTGGAGGGCGGCGAGGAACATTACTTCCGCATGACGCCCGGCGAGGAGCTGCTGGGTGCCGCAAGGACGCTCCGCAAATACCTCAAGGATACAGACCACAGCACCGGCAAATTTATCTCTCTGTATTTGCAAGCGCAGCCTATCACACCGGAGGAGTATCAGAACCTGATACGTCTCCGTATGGAGAATACCGGAAAAGTCACCGGCGTGTTCGATTTGGATTTTGACAAGCGGGAGTTCTCCGCAGTCCACATCATGGACGGTTGGACAACGTGGGCGGTGCGTGACGTATCTACAGCCGCCTACCGCGCAGTGCAGAAGCAATATGCGTCCGAGGACGGGATGTGGCGGAAGCTGCTGGATCACCTGAACGGGAAGGAGCTCACATCGGCGGGGCATCTCACCGCGCAGAATTTTTCGTTCAGCGATGAGATCATGATAGAGAACGGTAAGCTGAATTTCTATGTGCAGGCTGACTTCGACGTGGACGCCGCCTTCGGCACATTCGTGTGTACGGACGAGAACAATGACTGGCTGAATATCTACGCCAACTACGACATCGCGCAGGACAGACCTTGCGATACGCTGGAGCTGAATCTCTGCAAGGGAGATGGCACAGAGGAGAACTGGAGCTATCACCTGAATGCTGCCGAGAAGGAGGTACTGGCTCGGAAAATGGAGGCGTTCTGCCAGCAGCAAAACGGCATGAGTCTGTGCGATTTTGCCCGACAGCTTCAAGAGGAGCCGGGGCCGTCTCCACAGATACAAATGTAGCCCCGTGTTTGCCCCTGTGGGCCGGTTTGTGGCCTCGCAGGGGCGCGGGAGGGTAAGAATAGCGGCCCCGGGGATTTGGAGCGTTTTCGGCCCGCTTTTCGGTGCGCCGAAAGCGGTAGCAGGAGAAAGGCATTGGCGCTTTTCTGCGCCAGTGCCGGTCACGGCAGCCCGCAGTGCGGACTGCCACGAGGGTTTGCGGCGTTTTGAAAATGGCGCTGATTATCGAATTCCAAATGTGGTTTGGCGCTATTCTTTGTAAAAATGCCCGTCAGCCCCGTGTTTACAAGGCTTTCAGGACGCGCAGGAAGGAGGTGTGACTCGATGGATAAAAATGGGAAAAGCCGACACTCTGTTTGGCTGTCAGACGACGTGTGGCAGGAGGTGGATGCGCTCTATAAGCTGGATAATTGCCCCACCCGCAACGAGTTCGTGGAGAAGGCTCTGCGGCAGTATTGTGGTCGCTTACACGCCGAGAGGACGGGCGCATATCTGCCTCGCGCACTGCAAGAGGTGCTGGAGGGTACGCTGGGCGTGTTCGGTGACCGGCTGGGCAGGCTGCTGTTCAAGCTGGTGGTAGAGCACAACATGACAAACCATCTGCTGGGCGGTGACGTGGATATGACCCGTGACGAGTACAGCAAGATGCGCGGCAGCAGTGTCCGTGAGGTGGCGTCCACCCACGGCAATATCTCCTTCAAAGACGTGCTGCTGTTCCATCAGGAGGAGTAACACATGGCGCGGCTGGTACAAAAAAGCGGCTACATCAAGAATGGCAAAGCGTCTGGGTATATGGAGTATGTCGCCACGCGGGACGGTGTGGAGATCATCCAAAGCACCGAGTCTGCGACCAAGAAGCAGAAACAGTTCATCAAAAGACTGCTGAAGGACTTCCCGGACGCAAAGGAGCTATTCGAGTACAGTGACTACCTACAGACGCCCAATCGCGGTACAGCATCCGCATTTATCGCCGTGGCGCTGGATACACATCTGCACGAAGTGGAATCCGAGAGCGGCTATATGTCCTATATCGCCCAGCGCCCCCGTGCCGAAAAGCACGGCGGCCATGGCCTGTTCAGCGAGGTGGACACCACCGACCTCAAGGCGGCGAAGGCCGAACTGGACGCTCACGACGGAAAAGTGTGGACGTTTATTTTCTCCCTGCGGCGTGAGGACGCGGAGCGCCTGGGTTACAACAAAGCCGCCGCGTGGCAGAATCTGCTGAAGCAGGAGAGCGCCGCTATTGCGGAGGCCATGCGTATTCGGACGGATTATTTTCGCTGGTACGCGGCGTACCACGACGAGGGGCATCATCCCCATGTGCATATGATGGTGTGGTCGACTGAACCGGAGAAGGGGTATCTTACACGGGAAGGTATCGCCGCCATGCGTTCCAGGATGACGAACGCTATCTTCCATGAGGAGATGAAGGAACTCTACATTAAGAAGGATGCTGCCTACAAGGAGAGCATCCAGACCGCAAAAGAGTCACTGCTGCTATATATCAGGATGCTGGAGAACAGCGAGTCAGCTGACCCCGTGATAGAGCAAAAGCTGTGTGACCTGTCCCACGCATTGGAGCAGGTCGATGGAAAACACGTCTATGGCTATCTGCCCAAAGAGATCAAGGCACAGGTGGATGAGATCGTGGAACAACTGGCACAACTCCCGGAGGTGGCGGCTTGCTATGAGCAGTGGTGGAAGCTGAAGGATGAGATCGCCGGTTACTACGGACGGAACACGCCGCCCCATCAGCCACTGGTACAGCAAAAAGAGTTCCGCACCATCAAGAACTTCATCATTCGTGAGGCGGAAACGATCCGTGAGCCTACGCCGGTGCAGACGAATACAGATGCAGAACCGAGTGAGCCGCAGAAACCTTTGAATGAAACACCGACCGCAGTACAGCAGCCACAGATCGCACCACTACAAAATGCTCTAACAGCCGATGCGGTCATGCAGCTGCTCCACCACATGAGCCGTATGTTCCGCGGCAATATGCCGGTCATTCCGCCTGCGCTGCGTATCGACTCCAAGCGCCGCAGACGATTACAGGAGAAGCGTATGGCCATGGGACACAAGTGGGATGACCAAGAGGACGAGCAGCTCTACCATGTCAACGACAACACCATGCGATAGGAGGTAACGTGCATGGGCAAATTTGTATATTTCACATCCGCAGAGAAACGGCAGGCCAACGAGGTTGACCTGCCGTCTTTTCTGTTGGATCGAGGCGAGAAACTCATTATGGCCGGACGGGATTACCGGCTGGCCAGCGACCACAGCATCACCGTGCGCGGGCCGATGTGGTATGACCATGCTGCACGGAAGGGCGGACGCGCCATCAGCTTCGTGCAGCAATTCTACGACAAGACCTATCCCGAAGCGGTGACTATGCTGCTGGGGCGGGACGGTCAGGGCATCATCCCCATCGTCAAGAAGGAGCCGGAGTCGAGAGAGCCGAAGCCCTTCGCGCTGCCGGAGGCCTATCTCAATATGCGGCGGCTCTATGCCTACCTGACTACCCACCGGCGCATTGACCGGGATGTGGTCACGGAGTTCGTGCGGGAGAAGCTGCTCTACGAAGACACTCTGCATCACAACTGTGTGTTCGTGGGCGTGGACGAAAACGGAGAAGCCAGACACGCCCATCTTCGCAGCACCAACAGTCAGGGCAAGGTGTTCCGCATCAATGTGGAGGGCAGCGAGGCGAAGCATAGCTTCCACAAGGATGGGACGGACTGTTCCCTCTATGTCTTTGAAGCACCCATCGACCTGCTGTCCCACATCACGCTCTATCCGGCAGGTTGGCTGGAACACAGCTATGTGGCCTGCTGCGGTACGTCTGTTCAGCCGGTGCTGGAGCGGCTGCGGCAGAATCCGAAGTTGAATATGGTCTATCTCTGCCTCGACAACGATGAGGCGGGCGAGGACGCCTGCGAGAGCATGATGGAGGTACTGGATGACTTGGATGTGGACGTGGAGCGCCTGCGTCCGCAGGGGAAAGACTGGAACGATGACCTGCGTGCGAAGCACAGCAAAGCGAAAACCCCGACAGCATAAAGCTGTCGGGGTGAATTCATGTCACTGTTGGTAGCGCAGCAACAGGGAATGGAGCGCGGGCGTGAAGTCCTCACAGATCTGCCGCGCGATCTCGGTGGCGGTAGCCTCATCGTAGACATGGGAGGTGATATTTCGGGCAGAGATGATCGCGTTCCACATATCGGCATCGCCGATTATGCCGGCGGCATAGGCGTCCTTCAGCACAGCGCGGGGCGAAACGACGGCGAGCACAACGCCCTGATCCTCCAAGTATTCGCGGAGTGATTTCCACGCCAGCTCCACCGTGAACTCAAAACGCTGGATCAGTCCGTCGCGGTACAGTGTATCCTGCGGCGCTGCAAGATAGCTTTTGACGGCATCTTCCAACTGTACAAAGGCACGTTTATAGTTTTCGATCTTCTGCAGCATACAGTGTTACACCATCCTTCTCGATGTTTTGCAGAAACGCGGGTTCCATATTCTCGGAGATATGCACGATATCCAGTTTTAGGAGCGTGGGAAGATCTTCTGCTTCAACGGAAAAGCTGCCGCGCTGCTTTTCGGGCATACCGTATACAGCGAGGTCAACATCGCTGCGTGCGTGGAAGTCGCCTCTGGCGCGGGAGCCGTAGAGAACTAACCGCTGTGCGCCATACCGTGCGGCAAGATTTGCAATTTTTGTGTATAGCTCGTCCATGCGCCCTCCATCAAGATATGTCGCTTCACATACTTATCATACCACTTTTTCACATAGTAACACAAAACAGCTAAAAAGGAAAGGCGCTATGTTCAACAGTATTTGGCGGCAATAGACGTAAAATGGCTACCAGCACAAGGTTGCTAAAACCTTCATTCATCCAACATCAATTGCCCCAGCGCGATGACCTCTTTGCGCGGATCACCGTTCTGCACGATCAGATAGCAGGCGTAGCGGGACAACTCATAGTCAACAATGCCTTTCGTTGCTGCACCGGCTTCAACGATTTTCCTGACCTCGGGAAAATCGGCAGATGCATCATGTCCGCTGTTTTCACAGGCGATCATAGCGCGCTTGATGACCTTGGCAAAGTTTTCCCATTTTGCATAATCCAAGACCGAAGCCAGTTCTCTGGCATACCAATACTCGGAACCGTCAGAGCGCGTTCTACGAATGTCCTCAAAGCATTTATATTCGGTGGCAACGAGATGGCTCATGTAGCGTCCCTCCCCTATTTTCACATGGTAATAGTAACACAAAACAGCTAAAAAGGAAAGGAGAAATCCTGTGACAGATAACCTCTGGATACTCTTTGCGGCAGCAGGTGTCATGGTGGCGGTCATCGTTACGCTGTCGCTGCTGGGCGACCACTACACACTGAACAACATCAAGTCCAAGACCGTGGGCGACGGGCAGCATGGCACGGCACGGTGGGCAACCGATGCGGAGCTCCGCAAGACCTACGCCCTCGTCCCCTTCCGAGTGCCGGACTGGCGGGCAGGCAAAAATCTGCCTGAGACGCAGGGACTGGTGCTGGGCAGTATCAGCGGCAAGCACGGTATCACCGCGCTGGTAGACAAGGACGATGTGCATTGTCTTATGATCGGCGCATCCGGCGTGGGTAAGACAGCGTACTTTTTGTACCCAAACTTGGAATATGCCTGCGCCAGCGGTATGAGCTTCCTGGCACTGGATACCAAGGGTGACCTCGCCCGCAACTACGGCGCGGTGGCACAGAAATATTACGGCTATCATGTTTCTGTGGTGGATCTGCGTAACCCCACGCGCTCGGATGGCTATAATCTCATGACGCTTATCAACCGCTATATGGATACCTCATTTCATGAACATAGCATTGAAGCGTATGGCAAAGCGGAGAATTTGGCAAGTATTCTGGCTCACAGTATTATCGCGCCCAAAGGCGATGAGGACCGTGGTCAGAACGATTATTTCTACAAAGCGGCGGAAGGTGTAGTGGCCTCAGTGATTCTGCTGCTGGCGGAATTCCTGTCGCCAGATAGTAAGCACCCAACGGAGCGACGTCACCTTGTATCGGTGTTCATTCTGATTCAACAGCTTTTGGCACCCTCTGGCGTGCGAGGAAAAACCTATTTTAAACAACTGATGGATATGCTGCCGCCCCACCACAGAGCGCGAAATCTGGCATCGTCCGCCTTGGAATCATCTGATCAGGCAACGGCTTCCGCTATGTCCACCGCGTTGGCACAAATGAATACATTTATGGATATCGCACTGGAGCAGGTGATCTGTTTTGACAGCAATATAGATGCGGAAAAATTCGCAAAAGAAAAGACGGCCATATTCCTGGTTTTGCCAGAGGAAGATAGGACTAAGAATTTTATGGCAGGTCTTATGATACAAAATTTATCCAAAGAACTGTTTGAGTTGGCCGAAAAAGGAAAGGGGCGCTTGCCCAACCGCGTTGTTTTCTTCTGTGATGAGTTTGGCACAATGCCTGCCTTTGATGTGGAGGCATTGTTCAGTGCGGGACGTTCCCGAGGTATCACACTGGTACCTATCATCCAATCACTGGCGCAGTTGGAGAAGAATTACGGCAGAGAAGGCGCAGAAATATTGACTGACAACTGTCAGGATACCATCTTCGGCGGCTTTGCGCCCAACAGTCAGACGGCGGAGCAGCTCTCCAAATCGCTGGGCAGCCGCACGGTACTCAGCGGCTCTGTCAGTAAGGGGAAGAACGATCCCAGCCAGAGCTTGCAGATGATAGAGCGTCCACTGATGACGCCGGACGAGTTGAAATCCATTCCCAAGGGCAGCTTTGTGGTGATGAAAACGGGAACACATCCCATGCAGACGAAGCTGCGGCTGTTTCTCGATTGGGGCATTACCTTCGATGCGACCTATGCCACACCGGAACACGCGGCGCGGCCTGTGGCCTACGCCGGCCGTCAGGAATTGTTCCTCAGTATCAGCAAAAGATATAGCAGCAGCGACCAGCCCGCACAGGCGCAGCAGGCATCGACCACACAGAGAAGAGCACCTCGCTCGGCCATGGGACTCTACAGCGAGGACACAAGGCCATGAGCTACTTTGGAAGCATCTATGCAGACCAGGACTTGTCTCACCGAGCAAGGACAGTCTATATGTACCTCAAGGATCGGTCTGACGCAGGGAATACCTGCTGGCCCAGCGTCCGCAGGATCGCGGAGGATCTGAAGCTGTCCCGCCGCACCGTACAGCGGGCTTTGACAGATCTGGAGCGACATGGCTTTCTGGAGCGCACCCATCGCCGCCGTCCCAACGGCAGTCTGACCAGCAACCTGTACCGCGTCAAGTGAACAGGAAAAGAGCGCACCTCCCGCCAAGGGGGAGGTGCGCTCTTGAACTGTCATAAGGGTAGCGTCACCATGACGCACCCGGAAGGACTCACTCTATCGGAGGTATTAAGGCAGAAGAAAGAACATGACAAGACTTCTTGTAGAAGCAGAGCAAGTGTGCTATACTCTGACTCGTGTGTTTGTCTACGAGGAGGGCAGCTATGTTCTACACCGAGGAAGAAGTATCTGTAATTACTGGTCTGCTCAACGCCTACCTGGTGCGGGAACACGCCAGTGAAAAGGTCAGGGAATCGTATACCCGGATCAGCGAGGGACTTCAAAGCCGTGTGCTGACCAGGGACGATTACGTTTGGCTGGAGAATGCGCTGCTATTCCTCCGCCCATATTGGTGGAATGACCGCGAGGATGGACGGATGCTGATGGATGCCCTCTTACATACGCAGACACTGGCACGGAGAACGTAATAAAAATTGATGAAGGGTGTATCGCTCGATACACCCTTCATTTTTTATTCGGCAGTATTCCGTGTTTCACGTCCTTTGAGTATCTTGTCAGGGATCATAGATGCGCCGATAAGGTCTGCGGGATCGACTTCCAAAGCGTCCGCAATATCGAAGAACACATCCAGCGTGAAGTTGTGTGCCGTTCCGGGCGCTTCGATGACGCTCAGAAGTGAACGGCTGATACCAGCTTTCTCCGCCAGCTTTTCCTGCGACATTCCACGCAGCTTGCGGAGGGTGACGATGGCAATGCCGATTTGGATAAAGCGGTCATTGTTTTTGAACGAAACAGTTTTACTCATGCGGAATGTCCTTGCCTTTCGTGGTATGGGTAAATTATACTGTTTCTCCACGCCACTTTCTGTCTGAAATAGAAAGCGTTTGACACGAGATGGTGACAATAGTATAATCTAAAACAATCAAATGCTTTCCTAATAAGACAAAGATATATTGTTGCAGACAAGGTGAACGATGGAAATGGACAAACCGATACGCTGTGCGATTATCGGGCAGCATCCTATGCGCTTTCCGTGGGGCTTCGATGAAGAAGATGAGTCCTGCGGCAAAATGAAGATGGAACTTGCGCAGCAGATCATGGTGCTGCGCCAGAATGGTGTGTCGCAGTTCCTTGTGGCCTGTGACTGCGGTGTGGGACTGTACGCCGCTGAGATCGTCAACGGTCTGCGGGCAGCGACCGACCATGACCTGATGCTCATTTGCTACACGCCCCATGAGGAGCAGGCGACAAAATGGGTGCCCTATTTGCGGGAACGGTACTTCGATATGCTGACCGCCTGCACCTACCTGTCTGCTGTGTGCGAAGCTGGCGCACCGGGCGCGCAGCTCCAAGCCTACAAGAAGATCATCGACCTCGCCGATGTGGTGCTGTGCGTCTACGATACGGACATACCGGCCACAAGCAGTGCGGAGGATAGAGCGTTGGCCTACGCAGAGGGGCAGCACAAGTCGCTGGTGCTGCTGCATCCGGCAGAACTGACCACAAAACAGATCTCCGCTGCCCATGACGCGAGATGACAAAGATCATGCCGTGTGCTATACTGTCGGCATCGAGCCAAGGAGGTGTCTGAGATGCCGTTCCAATACCATATCCGTGAAATGACGGTGGAAACAAGTGCAGAGGATTTCGTGACACGCTTTGTCCATGTAGAGAAGTTCCTGCCCTTCTGCCAGCAGTGTAGCAGCTACAATACCCGCTGGACGTGTCCGCCCTTTGACTTTGATCCCATGACCATCTGGCGGAGCTACACGGGACTGCGGCTGTATGCCCGCATCTTACAGGCGGATGTGCCGGAGCAGCCGCTGGACGAGGCGTTGGCGGCACTGAAGCAGGAAAAGCGTCTGTACCGGCAAGAGCTTCAGCGGTGGGAGCGGGAAACGCCGGGGAGCCAGATGCTGCTGGCGGGCACCTGCGACCAGTGCGAGACGTGCGAAAAGGTACAGGGACATCCCTGCGGCAGACCGGAGCTGCTGCGCTACTCCATCGAGGCGCTGGGCGGCGATGTGGAGGGCTGTTTGCAGCACTACTTCCACCTGCCCATGCTGTGGGGCAGGGATGGCAAAGCGCCGGACTACTTTGTGTTGGTGGGCGGTCTGCTCACTAAGTGACAACGAAAAATGACGGGTGTATCAGTCGATACACCCGTCATTTTTTCTCATTCTTCTTCGCGGCGTTGGCGGCGGCGCGGGCCTTGTCGCGGTTTTTGCGTTGAGCGACGAGATCGGCCTTGGCCTGCCGTTTCGCTTTTCGCTCCTGCAAGAGCTGCACCTCCTGCCGCTGGTACTCCTGCTCGTAGCGGGGATAGTGATGCTCCCGCGGTGGCTTGTACTGCGAGGGCAGCCCCGCAGCTTTCAGTGCCGCAGACCAGTTGCCGAAGCGTTGGGCAATGTACGCACCACCCACGATCTCACAGGGCGCTGGCGTATAGGATGCATCAACGCACTGACGTACATAGGCGATGAGGTCGGCGTCGCTGGCGGTTTCATATTCTATCGCAAAAGCCTCGTCCTGCGCTTGCAGGGCCTCGATGGTGCGTTTGACGATCTGCTGGTGCAGTAGGTTATCCCCGTTGACCTGTGGCATTTTTATGTCCCTCCTGGGCATAATAAACTCAGCCAGATGGAGCGGCATCCTTCGTAAATCATCATCATTCAGGAAAGCATTTTTCGCCACCGGCTATGGTAAAACGATAGCATTTGCGGGGCGGGAAGTCAAGTATGGCATCGGTGTCAGGGCGAAAACAGTCGCTGGAGACCGAAACGGGAGGTATATCCGCCGAGCCTTTCCGCGATGATGGATGATAAAAAGGGTGTTCGCCGTCAAAAATCGCGTCAGGAGGAGTACGAAATGGCACGCAGAGGGGAGAACATCTATAAGCGCGGAGATGGCCGCTGGGAGGGCCGCTATATCCGCGGTCGGACGCCGGAGGGACGGGCGCAGTACGGCTACGTCTACGCCGCCACTTACAGCGCTTGCCGGGAAAAGCGGCGACAGTGCCTGCGGGAGCTGCCCCGCGAGATCACGCCAAGCAGTAATATGACGCTGCCGGAAGCCGTGGATCTGTTTTTCGCGAAGCGAGCGCGAAAGCTGAAGGCGTCCACCGTCAGCCGGTATCGGTATGTGGTGCGGCAGTATATCCAGCCGCAGTTGGGAGCAGCGCCGCTATACACGCTGACGGAGCAGCGGGTAGCGGATTTTTACCGGAAGCTTCAGGAGCAGGGCCTGTCGGCCAAAAGCACACGGGATGTTGGCGTGCTGCTTCGGGCCATTCTGCGGAAGGCATCCAAGCAGGGATGCTTCTGCACGGGCCTGAACGCAGAGCTGCCGGCATACAAGAAGCGGCAGGTGGAGATATTCACCGAGCCGGAGATCGTGCAGCTGGCGCATCATATCATGGACGAGCCGGACCTGACCGGCCTTGGCGTTCTGCTGACTCTGAACAGCGGCCTGCGGCTGGGAGAGTTGTGCGCGCTGCGTTGGTCGGACATTGACCTCCATGCGGGCTTTCTGCGGGTGGAACGGGAGGTGCAGCGGCTCTACGAAAAGGGGCATACACGGCTTGTCGTACAGCCGCCCAAGAGCGAGTCCTCCCGCCGCAGGATACCGCTTCCGGCGGATATGCTGTCCCTGCTGGCGGCGTACAAGCCCAAGCACACAGGTGATACCTGCCTGTTGACGGGTACTGCTGCACCGCTGGAGCCACGCACCATGCAGAACCGATATAAGTCGCTTTTGAAGCGGGCAGGCGTGCCGTACCGAAATTTTCATGCCTTGCGGCATACCTACGCCACACGCTGCATTGAGCAGTATGTGGACGTCAAGAGCGTCAGCGAAATGCTGGGGCACAGCGATGTGCGGATCACGCTGCAAACCTATGTCCATGTTTCTCTGCGCCACAAGCAGCAGGCGGTGCAGAGCATCTGCTTCCTGCCGATTTGCGGTGGGGACTTTGCGCCGTCAGAAATCCCGTCAGGCAAAGAAAAAGCCGCTGTGCGGCAAGGCGCGGCGGCACAGGTTTCTTAAATGATGATGATTTACGAAAAAAGCTGTGCCGTCCGCGCAATAGAATATCCAAAAAACGGCAGGTGTGCAATCCGCACCTGCCTTCACTTATGGGGAGACAAAGGTCAGGCTCTATGCCGTACCACAATTTACAGATAGACACTTGACCTCCTGCGACGGCTGTATCTATAATTATCATGCGGCAGCGCAAACATGGAAAGCTGCTGAAAGAAGGAGGCGAAGAAGATGAGACAGCGAACTTATATTGCCATCGACCTCAAGAGCTTCTACGCCTCCGTGGAATGCAGGGAACGGGGCTTAGATCCCATGGACACCAACCTTGTGGTCGCGGATGAGAGCCGGACGGATAAGACCATCTGCCTTGCCGTTACGCCCTCCCTCAAGAGCTATGGTATCCCTGGCCGCGCACGGCTGTTTGAGGTCAAGCAGCACGTCAGAGAGGCAAATGCCAAGCGCCAGCATGATGCGTCGGGACGCAAGCTGAATGGCTCATCGCATTTCTATTCCGAGCTGCGATCAGATCCGGCGCTTGCCGTTGACTTCATCGTCGCGCCGCCACGCATGGCGCTCTACATGGAGGTCAGCACACAGATCTATCAGATATACCTCAAATATATTGCTCCAGAGGACATCGTGGTCTATTCCATCGACGAGGTGTTCATGGATGTGACGAACTATTTAGACACCTATAAGCTGACACCCCATGACCTGGCCATGAAGATCATCCTGGATGTGCTTGCGACCACCGGCATCACGGCGACGGCAGGCATCGGCACGAACCTTTTTCTCAGCAAGGTGGCCATGGACATCGTGGCGAAGCATATCCCCGCAGACAAGAACGGCGTCCGCATCGCGGAACTGGATGAGATGAAATTCCGGCGCGAACTGTGGGCGCATCGACCTCTTACGGACTTCTGGCGTGTAGGCAGAGGCATTGCCCAAAAACTTGAGAAGAACGGGATGTTCACGATGGGTGATGTCGCCCTTTGCTCGGAACGGAATGAAGACCTGCTCTACAAGCTGTTCGGAAAGAACGCGGAACTTCTCATCGACCATGCGTGGGGCTGGGAGCCGACGACCATCGCGGCGATCAAGGCATATCGCCCCAGTACGAACAGCATCAGCTCCGGGCAGGTACTGCACTGTCCCTATGACGCCGAGAAGGCACAGCTCGTCATCCGCGAGATGACAGACCTGCTTGTGCTGGACTTGGTGGACAAAGGACTTGTCACCGATCAGATCGTCCTTACGGTAGGCTATGACATCGACAACCTGACTGACCCGTCACGGCGGGCAAAGTACCACGGCGTGATTGAAACAGACCGCTATGGACGGCAGATTCCGAAGCAGGCTCATGGTTCTATCAATCTTGACGGACACACATCCTCTACACGCAAAATAATGTGTGCAGTGACGGAGCTGTATGACCGAATCGTGGACAAGAGCCTGCTTGTCCGCCGTATGTATGTTGTGGCCAACCACGTCCTGCCGGAAGCGGATGCACCGCAGAAGAATGGCGGCGCCGTCCAGCTCGACCTTTTTACGGACTATGCCGCGGAAGCAGAAAAACAGAAAGCCGAGGATGCTGCTCTGGAGCGTGAACGGAAGATACAGGCGGCTACCCTTGCCATCAAGAAGAAATACGGAAAGAACGCCATCCTCAAGGGGATGAACCTTGAAGAAGGTGCGACTGCCAAAGACCGCAATGCCCAGATCGGCGGGCATAAGGCATAAAGTAAATCGAATTTGTGGAGGTGGGAGATGAAGAATGCACGCAAGCAGAAAATATGACGAGATCATTGACCTTCCGCACCATGTCTCTAAAACCCGTCCGCAGATGCCCATGTCGGATCGTGCGGCGCAGTTTTCGCCCTTTGCCGCCCTCACCGGCTACGACGTTGCCGTCAAAGAAACCGGGCGGTTGACCGACGAGAAGATAGAGCTGGACGAGGAAAGTCTGACCGCATTGAATGTGCGGTATCAGATGCTCACGGATGCTCTGGAGAAAAGGCCGGAGGTCAGGATCACCTATTTCGAGCCCGACGAAAGGAAGGCTGGCGGCGCGTATGTGACCACAGTCGGAGAAGTCAGAAAGATAGATGACTTCGAGCAGACAATTATCATGCAGGACGGGACAAGGATACCGATGGATGATGTTCTGTCGCTTGAAGGCGAGTTGTTTTCTGTACTCGAATAAGGAGGCAAAACCACCGGACGCGCCGGTGGCGAAGTGAATAAAACAGCACCGGCGGCGTTACCCACACGCTGCCGGTGCTGCTTTGAGGTGGTGTTCCTCATGGAAAAGAAAAGAAAAAGTATGGTTGGCTGAACCATGGCCTTATCATAGCAGGTCGAATAGTGTTTGTGAAGCGCATCTTTGTTCTTGAAAACATGAGGACTTGTATAGTATAATGTTCCTCGAAATGAGGTGCGCCATGAGTATTTCCAAATATCAGGTCTTTCTGAAAACCGTCTCCTGCGGCAGCTTCTCCAAGGCGGCGGAGGCTATGAACTTCACCCAGTCCGGCATCAGCCACGCCATCAACTCGCTGGAAAACGAGCTGGGCGTGAAGCTGTTGAGCCGCAACCGCGGCGGCGTGGTGCTGACGGCGGATGGCCGTGCTGTGCTGCCCAAGATCGAAAAGCTGTGCGCCGCCCACCATTCTCTCATGCAGACGGTGGAGGGGCTGAAGGACATGGACAGCGGCCTTGTGAAGATCGCCACGTTCTCCAGCGTGTCCGCCCAGTGGCTGCCCCGCATCCTCAAGAGCTTCGGCAAGGTGTACCCCAACATAGAGTTTGAGGTAGTCACCGGCGACTTCTACGATCAGATCGAGGGCTGGATCGTCAACGGAACAGTGGACTGCGGCTTTCTGCGTCTGCCGTCGGTGAAGCGCTTGCAGACCTACGCTCTGCACCGTGATGAATTGCAGGTCATCGTCCCCTGCGACCACCCCTACGCCGACCGTGACCCGTTCCCCGTGTCCGCGCTGGCGGAGGAGCCGTTCATCCAGCTGGAGGAGGGCGACGACTACGAGATCATGGCGGCGTTTGACGAGATGGGCATCCGCCCCAACGTGAAGTACATCGCCCGGGAGGATCGGACCATCCTCGCCATGGTGTCGGAGGGGCTGGGCATCAGCCTGCTGCCGGAGCTGATGGTGCGGCACAGTCCTACGCCCATCAAGGTCTGTCATGCGCCCCTGCACTTCTACCGCACTATCGGCATCGGCGTCAAGGACAAGAAGGCACTTTCCAACTCCACCCGTCTGTTCGTGGACTATGTGCGGACGTGGGTGGCGGAAAACGGGAATACATAAACGTTCAACTTTCGCTAAAAAAGCATGAGAACACGTCATGTAATACAGACAAGAACGCAGTTCCCATACGGCTTTGCGGGAACGAACAAACGACGCCGCAAAAATGTATCCTTCCGCGAAACAAATACCCTCTTGCAAAACGGCGGGGTGTTCATCATAATAGCACCCGTAGCCCCCGAAAAGTGAATAGGCTTACCGGTCTGAAACGCTGCGGCGTTTCGGTGAAAGTTGGAATGTGGGTCAAAGTCCCCGCGAACAGGTCACTGTGAGGCTCCTCTGAGGCAGGAGATAAGTCAGGTCGCGCCGGTAAGTGTCACAATGCACACGCCTGAAACCGAGCTGCATGAACGGGGGCTTCGCGCCCGTTTACACGAGAGAAGCGTCGGCATTTGCCGGCGCTTTTTGCATGAAGTCAGGGCACCTATGGGGGACGGAAAGGTGCTTGAAAAAATGGGAGAACGCAGGAAATACGTCCGCAGGGACGCCACGGTGGAACGGCTATCCGCTATCTTTTTAGAGGATATGGTTGGGAGCGTAAAGCCCTCCACGCTGGCGTGCTACCGCCGCAACATCCAATGCCACATCCTGCCGGCGCTGGGCGAGTGCGTGGCAGCGGAACTGACGGCGGCGGAGATCAATGACTACATCCAGCAGTTACAGGAGGACTATTCGCCCAAGCTGGTGCGAGAAATCGGTGGTCTGCTGCTGCGGATCGTGGGCATGGCCGGTGTGGGCTACGGCGAGGATGTGACGCTGCCGAAGGTGCGGCAGAAGGCCGTGGAGGTGTTCACCGAGCCGGAACTGAAGCAGATGGGGCAGGTCATTCTGCGCCGTCCGGACAGGACAGGGCTGGGTGTGCTGCTGACGGCCTACACAGGATTGCGGCTGGGAGAGCTGTGCGGCCTGCAATGGCAGGACGTGGACGTCGGCGCGGGACTGCTGCACATCCAGCGGACGGTGGAGCGCATCGCTCAGATAGGCGGCGGGACGTGCCTGACGGTGCAGCCACCGAAAACGGAAAATTCCGAACGCTGGATACCCATTCCGAAAGAGATGCTGCGGATGCTGAAGCCAGAGACAAAGCAGCCGGACAGCTACCTGCTGACCGGCGGGGAGATTGTCCCTGACCCGCGGGCGATGCAATACCGCTATAAGGTGTTGTTGGAGCGCTGCGGTGTGCGGTATCGGAATTTCCATTGCCTGCGGCACAGCTACGCCACGCGGTGTGTGGAGCGGGGGGTGGACGTGAAAAGCGTCAGCGAACTGCTGGGCCACGCCGATGTCCGCACCACCCTGCGGCTGTACGTTCACTCGTCCATGGACTACAAGCGCAGGGCCGTGGAGGGGATAGGCTTTCTCAAGGGAATAACGTAAAAAAGGACGCCGTTCGGCGTCCTTTTTCCTATCCAAAAATGGCACAAAAATTTTCGCAAAGTAACATACTTTGCGAAAACTTTCCAATTTCAACCGAATAACAGTATATACCAGCCGTTTTTCCGTGTCAACAACGAGTTCAAATTTTCGACTTTTTTCTGGCATAAATCCGGAATGCCTTGCAGCACAAGGCGTTCCGCGCTTTTTCGCAAAGTATGTTACTTTGCGAAAAAACTGTTCAAAAGAACCGAGAATTTCATACAGCTGAGTTCTGTGACGTCGTGTGACTGTGCGTTGTAAAGACGATTTTTCGTCAGGGTACAGCCTTAAAGGAACATGGGTAACCAAACCCACCGCGGACGGCACTGTGAGCGCAAGGAAACGACCGAAACGGCTTTGAGCCGCTGGGCAATACCCGCCATTGGGACGCGAGTCCTGAGAAGGTAGGTCGTGTACGGGGAAACCGCTGGAACACAACGGTTTTGTGGCGCGAGGGCAGTAGAATTGCACGATCGAGGACTCTGTTTGCAGCGGCGCTTCTTCGTTGTGACGAGGGTAGGAGTATACGCTGACGAGATTCGTCAGCGTTTTTTCTTACCGCCACATCACCATAGGGAGGAGTATGTCCATGAGCCATTTCAACCCCAACCAGCATTTTGATGTTGAGAACTGGCGCGAACAGAAGATCGCCCAGCGCACCAAGGACGCGCTGGCGGCGCGGGACGCGGCCTTTGCCGAAAAGCACGCGGGCACGCCCTTGCGGGAGCTGGCGCTGTATCTGGCCCGGTGTGCCCGCACCCTGCGCCACAGTCCCGCCCCCTGCGAGGTAGACGGCGGCGCGTTTATCGAACAACGCTTCGGAAGCTGGGACGCAGCTATGCGTGCGGCCTGTCTGCCGCCCGCTCGGATGATGAAGCTGAACAGCACGGCCCGCTACCGCAAGGAGCGGGCGATACAGGAGCCGCTGTTTCTGGCGGAGCGCAAGGAGAAGAAGCGGCAGAAGCAGATCGAGAAGAACCTGCGGCAGGGCCAGCTGGCCCATGAGAAGGCCGTGAAGCGCCGCGCAGAGCGGGAAGCCGCCGAAGCAGCGAAGGCCGCCGAAAAAGACACCACCCCTTGTCAAGCCATGACGGTCTGAACGGAGACTGTCAGCTTTCCATAGGGGATGGGGTTTAAGCCGCCCCATCCCCACTTCCTCAAAATGAAGTCAAACCGAGAGCGGCATACGCCGTGGTCTTTCCCATAGAGCGGGAGGGGTTTGCCGGCCCCTCCCGCCGACCTCATTTTTTAGTTCGGCAAAAACGCGGCGGCGAGGGCCGCCCTGATCCCTTTATCACGCTGCGGCGTTTGGAGATAGAGAATACACACAAGGAGGAAAACAACATGAGAAGCAACAAGGCCCATCGGCTGTTGGCGCTGCTGCTGACGTTTGTGATGACGTTCAGCCTGCTGCCGACGGTGACGTGGGCCGCAACGAGTGGCGATTGCAGCGCCGACGATGGCAGCAGCAGCGTCACTTGGTCATATGACGCGAACACCACGACCCTGACCATCAGCGGTACGGGCGCGATGGCGGATTATGGAACGACTACAAGTGCGCGTGCGCCTTGGTACTCACAGCGGGGGACGGTGACAAAAATCACTGTCAGCGAAGGTGTTACCCGCATCGGAGCGTTTGCTTTTAACAGTTATGCAAAGCTGACTTCTGTAAGCTTGCCGACTACGCTGGAAAGCATTGGCGATAGTGCGTTTATAAGCTGCACGTCACTGACAGATACGAATTTCCTGCCGTCGACAGATATTTCGATGGGCGATTCTGTATTTGCAGCGTGCACTGGAATCGCAGTAATTGCGATTCCCGACGGATGGACAAAGATTGATGCCGGTGCCTTTGCGAGTATTACGCAGGCTACCGCGATTGCTATTCCGTCAACAGTAAAGGAGATCGGTGCAGCCGCTTTTAAGAGCTGCACAAAGGTTGCAACTGTTTCGATTCCTGACAGCGTAACAAAAATTGGAAACGACGCTTTTGCCGATTGGACAATTGAACAGACTCTTTGCTTTGACAAGGACAAGGACGATGTCCTATCTGCCGTAACATTTGGTGATGGTTGGAATGGCAACGCGTTAATAGACTACAACGGTGAACGAGTTTATCCATTTGCGTTCAACGGTACATATACCTATGAGGAAAACTCTGTGAATTGGGCGTATGACTTGGACACCAAGACGCTTTCTTTCATTGGAACTGGTGCGTTTGATATCGCAGCTGGTACGACTATAACGGAAGAAGTATATCCATGGCTTAGGTTCACTGCTTATGTAGAGCATGTTGTTTTCAGTGACGGACTTACTTCAATCCCTGATAGCGTGATATCAAATGCAACAAAACTTCGTACAGTAAAACTTCCTTCGACATTGGTAACGGTTGGCGCGGGTGCATTTAAAGGTTGCACAGCGGTAAGCTGGATATCACTTCCTAGTTCGGTGAGGACGATTGGTGTCAGTGCTTTTGCTAATTGGACAGTAGCGCAGATCATCAACATTGAGATGAGTGCTGAGGACTTTGCCAATAAGGACGTAATGTGGTACGCGAGCGACTGGAACGCAAAAGCCGTCGTGACTTATTTGGAAGGCCCTGATATTGCTTGGGCCAACAATGCCGTCATTACGCTTGACACAGATCAGGGAATATTTACAGGCGTTGTCGACCTTGAAGCACGCACGGTGACATTCTCTCGTGATATGAGCAATCCTGCACCCTTTACGCTGACGCAAGTTACGGCATCTGTAACAGGCGCAGATGGCAGCGCAGAGGTGCCAGATAATCTGGAAATGGTGACGTATTCAGGCAAGGTGAAATTCAGAGGAACGGACCAAATTACGTTAGTTCCGGCCAATGGCACGAATGGAGATCGTATCAGTCTGATCGTTTTTTTCCAGATAACATGGATTAGATATACTTTTAGCGGTAAAGGAACGGAAAAAAGTCCGTATCTGATCAAAAACGCAAATGATCTGGTAGGCTTGGCGGCAGTGGTAAATGCCGGTAACACCATGGCGGGCAAATATCTCCGGCAGACTGCCGATATCGACATGACCGGCGTACCAGATTGGACGCCTATTGCAAAAGCCACCACCAGCGGTTCGAGTCGTAATCCGTTTAGCGGTACTTATGACGGCCGCGGCCATCGCATCAAGAACTTTGTCTACAACAATGCGGAGACCAGCTATTTTGGCCTGTTCGGCGTGCTGGGCGAAAGTTCTGTGGTAAAGAGCATCGTTCTGGATGAGAGTTGCTCTATTACCGCCAAGTCCTATGTGGGCGGCATCGCAGCCCGAAGCTTTGGCCGCATTGAGGACTGCGTTAACTATGGTAAGGTGACCGCTACCGGTACGGCAGGGCAGGTTCCCACATTGATGGTAGGCGGCATTGTTGGTAACGGCAAAGTTCTGACCAATTGCGCCAACTACGGCGATGTTACCGGTAATCCAAACGCATCCGGCTTTAGCTCCGACGGCGGCACGAATGTCGGTGGTATTGCCGGTAATGCCCGCATATTGGTGAACTGCCGCAACTATGGTGCTGTCATAGGCGGCGGTCTGGTCGGCGGTGTAGTGGGACAAGTGAGCGACCATCAAAGCACATTGGAAAACCCGATGGGCGTTGTGTCCGGCTGCGCCAACTACGGCACCGTCAACGCCCGTGAGAAGGCCGGTGGCCTGGTGGGCTTGCTGGGCGGTATTATGGAGGACTGCTATAACCAGGGTACCGTCAAGGTGGAAAAGACCACCGTGGGCGGCCTTGTAGGTATTGCCAACACAAACCGCAATGCCAATGGGCGCGGAGATATGGCTGGCGTATTCAACAGCTACCATACCGGTTCCGTCCAGTACGGCTCTGAGGAAGCCGAGCCTGTGGCGGGTCACCTGATCGGCAGCGCCACAGGTGTAGATGTCAACGGAAAGTCGCTGGGCAATCTGTATTATCAGGAAGTGGGCATTCTGCCCGCCATCGGTAACTATGACGCGGGCGACTATGCAACCGCCATGCCCCTGACCGCCATGCAGGCTCAGGAGTTCGTGGACAAGCTGAACGGCTATGCCAACATATCCCTGTACGGCGTAACGTGGACGCAGGGCGACAGCGAAAGTCAGAATCTGCCGGTGTGCGGCAGCTTCGAGACGCTGAAAGACTACGCCTGCGACCTGACGGGCCTGACCGTCAACGACAGCGCGGCTCTGTTGGACAAGAACGGCAACTATTACTTTGTGCTGCCCTATGACGCGGATCTGGCCAAGGTGACCGTTGCCACCACCGTCAGCCCCCGCGCCACTGTTACCCCCGCCGACGGAGCGGTGGACTTTTCCAACGGCCGCGTGGACTTCGTTGTTACGGCGGAGGACGGCACCCACAGCAAGACCTATCCCGTCACCGTGACAAAGGCAGCCAGCCCCAACGGCCTGAGTATGCTGCGGCTGAATAGCTGGTGCAACGGTTCGGTTGATCCCAGCAAGAACAATGGCTATGACGGCGCTGTTCTGGTCGACCCGAACGACTTTAAGCAGGATACGACCAGTTATTCTTCCACGCAGTATGACCTGCATGTCGTGCCGCTGGGCCTTGACAACACCGGAACGAACAGCAGCTATCGCTTCTGGGCTATCCCTGCCGAGACCGGCGCGACCATGACCGCCGCGATCGGTGAGACGACGAAGACCATCAATCCCGTCACAGATATGATGGGAGAGAGTGCGGAGTACATTCAATACGGCAGTCTGCTGAAGCTGGGCGAGAACACCCTGACCCTGACCGTGACCCCGCCGACGGGCGGCAACGGCAAGGAAACGGTGTACACCTTCAAGCTGACCGTCCTGCCCACGCTGAAAACCGTCACCTTCGCGGAGGGAGGTCTGGAGCAGGATCAGGCTTTCGCGCCTGAGACGCTGGACTACACGCTCAAGGTGCCCGACAGCGTCAAGTCCCTGACCCCCACCGTGACCGCTACCCTGAGCGACGGCGTCACCGTGACCTACAGCCCCGAACTGGAGAACGGCAAGCTCCCGCTGGATAAGCTGGAGAACGGCAAGTTCACCATCACCGTCTCCGGCACGGAGGCGGGCGCGACCAGCACCACCTACACCTACACGGTGGAGACCATCGGCACCTATGACGCGAAGATCACCACCAACGCCACCGGCGCGCAGGTGCGCGTCTATCAGGGCGACACGCTGGTCACCCCCGGCAAGAACGGCGTGTACAGCCTGCGCACCGACAAGAGCTACCGCTATGTTGCGGTGGCCAAGGGCTACGTCACCAAGACCGGCACCATCACCCAGTCCGCGCTGAACAAGGCTGGCGAGCTGACCGTGACGCTGAGCGCCGTGCCGGCGATCTCTTTGCCGGATTATGCCGCTTCCTGGCCCAACTTCCGCGGCAATGACCAGAACATGGCCATCACCAAGGTCAAGACCCCCACCGGCCAGATCGATGCGGAGACCAAGACCTCCGATGTGGAGCTGCTGTGGGCCAGCGCCAGCGGCAGCGGCTATGACAGCGGCGCGGTGGGCTCTCCCATCTTCGTGGGCGGCTACATGTACGCCTACGCGGGCACCAGACTGCTGAAGCTTGATCCCGCCACCGGCGCGACCGTGAAGTCCGTCGAAATGGCCAGCAACTCCGACTTCGCCATCATTCCGCCCACCTATGCCGACGGCATGATCTTCGTGGCGCTGAAGGAGGGCCGCGTGCAGGCGTTCCGCGCCGACACACTGGAGTCTCTGTGGGTCTATCAGGATCCGCTGAAGGGTCAGTCCAACTCCCCCATCACCTACTCTGACGGGTATGTGTATGTGGGCTTCTGGAACGGCGAGAGCGGCGACGCCAACTTCGTGTGCCTGACGGCGGACTATGAGGGCACCTCCGCCAAGGAGGCCCTGTGGCGCTATACCAGTCAGGGCGGCTTCTATTGGGCCGGTGCTTACGCCAACGAGAAGTATGTGGTCGTCGGCACCGACGATGGCCAGAGCGGCTATACCTCCCAGACTGCCAAGCTGGTGGTGTTCGACAAGCGCACCGGCGAGATCGTGGATTCCAAGGAAAGCTACACCGGCGATATCCGCTCCAACATCGCTTACGCGGACGGCCGCGTGTACTTCACTTCCAAGGGCGGTCACTTCTACAGCGAAGTCATTGGCTCCGACGGCAAGATCGACCTTACGCAGTCCAAGGACATCGACTTGGGCGGCATGAGCACCTCCACCCCCGTGGTGTATAAGAGCCGCGCCTATGTGGGTGTGTCCGGCGAAAAGCAGTTCACCGCCTACAGCGGCCACCACATTGCGGTGCTGGATCTGAACAGCTGGAGCGTGGCATACACCGCCACCACTCAGGGTTATCCCCAGACCAGCGGCCTGCTGTCCACCAACACTGAGGACGGCAGCGTGAACGTCTACTTCATGGATAACTACACCCCCGGCGTTATGCGCGTGATCAACGACAGCGCAGGTCAGACAGCTCTGAAGAACGGCATCACCGAGAACGGCCAAAGCAATTGCGCGCCCGTGGTGTTCAAGCCGGAAGGCCCCTTGGCACAGTATTGCATTTGCAGTCCTGTGGTGGACAAGTACGGTACGCTGTACTTCAAGAACGACAGCGGCAACCTGATCGCTCTGACCAGCGCGGTCAAGGAGCTGGTGGTGGCAGAAGCTCCCGAAAGCATAGATGTGGACGGGAACAAAGTTCAGGTCACCGGTGGCAAGATCGTGGCAAAGCTGGCCAACGGCATGGAGCGCGACGTGACCAAGCTGGTGACGTATCATCTTAACGATGAGCAGGAGCCGGAGGCGGTCTATACCTACGGTGCCGAGGTGGGCAACTACACGCTGTCCACTAAGACGGTGTCCCTGACCGGCGCGGCCCAGGCTGAAATCAAGATCGGCAACGGCAGCGTGGACGGCACCACCGTGGACGGTGTGACCACCTTCAAGGCCGGAACTTCCGCAGATGCGCCTGAGATCAAGGTCACCGCTCCCGCGGCTGGCTGGAAGCTGGGCGAGAGCAACGCCTTCACCGTGGCCAGCGAAAATGACGCAGCCTGCGTGGTGCTGGTGAAGAAGGCCGACGGCACTTACCAGAAGCTGACGGCTACCACCGGCGAGAACGGCACCCACAGCTTCACCGCGACGCTGGCGGAAGGCGATGAAATTGTCGTGGCCCTGAAGGGCGATGTGGATGGCAATGGTGAAATTGATATTGCTGATGCCATGCAAACGAAGGCCGCTTCTCTGGGTACATTGACATTGGAAGGGCAGTATGTGTACTGCGCAATGGTTGCGGGTGGTACAGAGATTGATATTGCGGACGCTATGCAGGTCAAAGCCGCTTCTCTGGGCACGCTGGACCTAACGTGGTAACGGAAAGGATAACAAAATGAAGCAGACAATAAAAAAAGTACTTTCATTGCTGCTAGCGTTGACAATGCTTTGCTCACTTTGTGGCAATGTGTTTGCGGCAGATGCAACGAAAATCAATGCCGCATTAGATAAAAGCGAGATTTCAACCAGTACACAAGAGCAGACGGTAACAGTAGAAGTGAAGCCGGAGCAGGCTATGACAGCTGCCGGCTACGGGATTCAGCTTGTAGTGCCCGATGGTTGGACGATTGCAAAAATTGAAAGCAACGATCCCCATATAACAATTGATGAGGAGACCGACTGCAATCTTATTAAGGGCAATGCCAAGTATGGCACAGTCAATTGGATGACAGCAAACCTGAAAGATACCACCATCAGTGGACTTGTCACTTACACCGTTACAGTTCCCGCTAATGTTGAGGCAAATGAGTACACCTTCACAGTTACCAAAGTAAAGGTGCTGACCAACAAGGGAACGGTTGAGGTTCCCACTGAAGTTGTCAATTCGACTTTGACCCTCACCGTCAAGGACAACACCCCTGCCGCTGATGGCTACACGGTAGCGGTGTCCGGCGATGCCACGATCCAGACCGGCGAGGAGGCGCAGGTCAAGCTGAACATCACCCACAGTGACACTGACGTGACCAGCTATGCCGCCTACTCCATGAAGGTCAACTACAACAAGGACGTCCTGACCTATAAGGACAAGAGCTTCAGCGACGCAGATGCTACCGTCACAGATGATGGAAACGGCACCCTGACCATCCGTCGTTTCGGCAAGGATCTGGAGCTTGGCAAAGACCTGACCCTCTCCTTCACCGGCAAGGCTGGTGGTGAGAGTAAGGTAAAGGTCAGCGAGGCCAAGGTCGATAAGTCTGAAAACGCACTGAAGAATGCCCCTGAGGCTACTGTGACCGGCTCTGCCACCATCACCGTGGCGCAGACCTACAAAGTGACGCTGCCTGATAACGTCACCGGTGAAGCTATCGCCTCTTCTAACAAGGATTATACCTTCACACTGAAGAATGGTCTGGACGGCACTTACATGGATGTGAAGTATAAAATCGGCGAAGGCGAGGAAAAGGAGCCGACGCGCAATGCAGACGGTTCCTACACAATTCCTAAGGATGAGATCACCGGCGAGATCGTGATCACCGCTGTGGGCAAGACCTATACTGTCACCAAGGAAGGTACTGGCAAGGACGATGTTACCCTGAGTGGTGCGACCACCACTTACGGTACGGATTACAAATTCACGCTGAATGGGAAGACCGGTTATGTCTACGACATGACGGTCACCGTAGGCGGTGAGAAGGTCGTGCCTGCTTATGATGAGGCTACGAAGGCCTACACCATCGATGGCAATAAGATCACCGGCGACATTGTCATCACCGTGAACGAGAGCAAAAATGAGGCTCAGATCATCTTTGCCGGCAATGGCGCGGAGGATGTTGAAGGCGGCCAGGCGACCCGAACGGCGACCCCCGGTCAGAACTTCGTGTTCAAGATCAACAAGGTGACAGGCTATACCTACACCGTAACGGCTGCCAAGGCGGACAGTACCGCCGTCACCGTCACGGAGAATCCCGAGGGCACCTACACCATCGCGGGTGCGGATATCAAGGCCGGTGATGTGATCACCATCACCGTGGAGAAGAAGGCCATCGAGACCAAGTACACCATTGAAGTCAATGAGTATGTGACGCTGGATGGCAAAGCCGTGTTCCTGATCACCGCCAAGCTGAACAAAGGTGTAACACTGGCCGAGGGTAAGGTGCTGGCCTACGGCAATAACGCCATGTTCCAGAACGCGGATCGTTACGGTGGTGCCTATGCCTATCTGGTCATTTCCGATAAGTCCTTGGCAGAGGTAACGGCCGAAGCCGAAGCGGACGGCAAGATCACCGAGGTAGAAGGCAGTGCGGAGACCTTCAACGTGAACGGCGATGTGAACGGCACCGGACTGGTGGATATCAACGACGCCCAGCTGGTGTACAACATCTACAACACCAAGTACGACAGCTTCGATACGACCACCATGAAAATGTTCCTGGCTGCTGACGTGAACAACGACAAGACTGTCAGCTCGCTGGATGCTGCGGCTGTTGTGGCCTCGATCAAGTAACCCCCTCTATAGGGCGAATACTGTCCATATCGTGCATGATTTCCCCTGCCCCGAAAGGGGCAGGGGAAATACCCCGTTTTTCGGAGGTTTGTTTATGTGTCTCTTGAGACGCGGGAAAAGAGGAATAAAAACGAATTTCTGAATAAAAAGAAGCAGAAGGAGAACCACGAAATGAAGAAACTGTTATGCGCGCTGCTGGCGGCCCTGACGCTGCTGGCGGCAGTCGTCCCGGCCATGGCGGTGGACGAGAGCCAGTCGTACCTCTTTGAACTGTCCATCGACGGCAGCGACACGAAGCGGGCGGCCACCGGGGATATTGTCACGGTGGCGCTGGCCCTGAAGCGTACCGACGCGGACGAGGGCTATACCATGTACGCCATGCAGGATGAGCTGTGCTATGACCCCGCGTTTTTTGAGCTGGTGGAGAACAGCGCCATGACGGCGGCCTCCATCGAGACAACGGACATCGCCCTGCGGGGCGGTATGCGGGCATTTTACATGAACTTCCTGTCTCTGGGCGGCGGCGAGAACTGGGACGCCTCCACCATGATCGGCACGTTCCAGCTGAAGGTCGTCGGCACCTCCGGCTCGTCCGTGATCCGCAATACGGAAATGCAGGTGGCCGTTGAGGGCGGCATGGACAGCTACGCCACCACCGGCCGTGACGTGACCGTGATGGTGACGGACGAATGTACCGTGCGGTTCGAGAGCAACGGAGGCACCTCTGTCCCGGAGCAGAAGGTGAAGCTGGGGCAGAAGGTGACGCGCCCGGAGGACCCCACCAAGGAGGGCTTCGCGCTGGCGGGCTGGTACAGCGACTTCGACATGACCAAGGAATGGGACTTCGGCAAGGATACGGTACGGGGCAGCATGACACTGTACGCAAAGTGGACGGAGCTGACGCAGGTGCCTGCGGATAACAGCGGCGGACAGCTGCCCGCGTGGATTTGGTTTGTGCTGGGCGCGGTGCTGCTGGGGATCGTGCTGCTCCTGCTGCTGGGCAGAAAGACGGTGAGGTTCGAGACCTTCGGCGGTACGGCTATCGGCAGCCGCAAGGCCAAACGCGGCGAGAAGCTGACCCGTCCTCCCGTCCCGGAAAAGGCGGGGTGCGGTTTTGGCGGCTGGTATCAGGATACTGCCTGCACCAGACCATGGGATTTTGATACGGACAAGGTAAAGAAAGATATGACGCTGTATGCCAAATGGCTATAAGCGGCAATGCAATGGAGAAAAGCGATGAGAACGAGGATCACAGCCCTGCTGCTGGCCTGTGTCATGACGGTGAGCCTGCTGCCGGTCTCGGCGCTGGCGCTGGAATCGTCTGACAACAACACGGCGGCGCAGGAGGCAACAGTTATTACCACGCCGCAGGAATTTGCCGCCATGACATCAGACGGCGCATACCGTCTCGGTGCGGATATCACGGTGGACGTGCCCTACGCCCAGACGTTCACCGGCAGCTTTGACGGTGCGTATCATACGGTGACGCTGGCGCTCCATGTCACGGCGGACGCGGACGATACGGATGTGTCGTGGGGTCTGTTCCGCGTCCTGAACGGTGCGGTGATCCAGGACCTGCGGCTTGCCGGTGAGCTTGCCGCCGCGGAGGACAGTCCCGCCAAGAACGTGGGTGCGCTGGCCGGTACGGTGTCCGGCGATACCACGGTAAGCGGCTGCCGCAGTGAGGTACAGATCAGCGTCTCCAGCGCCGACAGCCATGTGGGCGGCCTTGTGGGCAGCGTCACCGACGGTACACTGTCCCTGACAGGCTGCGCGGATGCGGGTGCGGTAAAGGCGCTGAAAAGCGCCGCCGCAGGCGGCCTGCTGGGCAGCGTCCTGTCCGGCAGCGTCACGATCCAGCGGAGCTATCAGTCCGGCGATGTGCTGGGTGGTGTGTGCACGGGCGGCCTGATGGGCCAGCTGGCGGAACAGGCGGAATGTACGGCGTCGTACAGCTATGCCGCCGTAACGTCAGCTGTGGAAAATACGGAAATCTTCTCCCTGTCGGGCTGGGGTGAGGTAAAGACCGTCAGCGGCGAAAAGGCCGGTGCACTGTGCGGCGAAGGTACGTTCAGCGCAGAGAGCAAAGCACTGTTCTGGTCCGGCAAGGCGTTCGGGACGGACGCCGTCCCTGCCGGTGGCCAGTTCGAGGAGATGGATACAAATACCGTGCTGGCAGCCTTGAACGACGGCACGGCGGCGGATGATCCCAACGGCTTCTTACTGACGGCGGAGAACGGCGGATGGCCGCTGCTGCGCTGGGAGCTGACTCAGCCGCAGGTACCGGATATGGAACTGGACAGCAAGAAGGAGACGTTGAAGTCTCAGCTTGCGGAGGTATGGAGCCAATACCACGAAGCCTCCTATGAACCGGAGGATTGGGCGGCACTGACGAAGCTCTATAACGATGCGCTGGCGGCCATTGCCGCCGCACGGACGGTGGAGGAGCTGCCGCTGCTGTCGGAGCTGATGGCGAATATGGCGGCCATCCCAGGTAAAACATATACGGAACTGACAGCGGAGGAAAAACAGGCTGCCATCCGGCGTATCCAGGTGCTATATGAGAAGTATCTGAAACAGCTGGAGGAAAAAGAAGCTGTTTTTGATGAGAGCAGCCGGGGCGTCTGGCTGTCCCTGACCATGACGGGTCGTGAGCAGCTGGACGCGGCCCGCGAGGCGCTGGAACAGCAGCAGGCCACGGCCCTGACGGCGCTGAACGACTGCAAGACCACAGCGGAAGTAGACGCGCTGGCCGAAAACTGTGAGGCTGCCATGCAGAAGATCGTGGAGGACTTACAGGTGGCCGTACAGGCCAACGACGTTCCAGAGGAAAAAAAGTGGGACGGTAAGGCTATGACCCAGCCTGCCTCCGGCAGCGGTACGAAGAATGATCCGTATCTTATCGGCACCGGTGCAGAGCTGGCGTGGTTTGCAGATCAGGTCAAGAACGGAAAGATAACGCTGTGCGCCAAGCTGACGGCTGATATCGACCTGAATGGGCACCCTTGGACACCCATCGGCAGTTTCGGTAGCAGCAAGAATTATCAGGGCACCTTTGACGGATGCAACAGCACAGTCAATGGATTGCAAGTATCCGATAAAAGTTATGCGGGCCTGTTCGGTGTGATCGGAGCGTCCGGTGTTGTAGAGCGCCTGATCGTGGCCGGTACGATCTCCATAACAAGCGTTTCCGGTAATGGTGTCGGCGATGTAGGGGCGGGCGGTATCGCAGGCTACTGCAAAGGCACGATCTTCCAGTGTTCCTCTTCAGTGGCTATCAGCAACACCGGTATGAACTACAGCGCTGTAGCCGGCGGCATCGTGGGAAGAGCAGCAGAGGACGCCATCGTGGACAGCTGCAACAACTACGGCACGGTGGGCAGCCAGAAGAATATCAATTACGCGGGTGGCATCGTAGGTGTAGCATGTGAAAATGCAGTGATCCGCTACTGCACCAACGAGGGCGCAGTCAATGGCGTTCAGGGTGTGGGCGGCATTGTAGGCCTGCTGACAGACTACGCGCAGGTACGCCTGTGCGAGAACAGCAGCGCTGTACAGGGCGAGAGCCGCGTGGGCGGTATTGTCGGCTGGGCCTGTCTGGATAAATATATCTCCGGCAGCGTGCTGGACGTTATCATCATGAACGTGCTGAACAAGGCCCCTGTCAGCGGCAGCAGCGGCTCCCCCGCCATGAACTATGGCACAGGCGGCATTGTGGGCTGTATCGATACCGGCAGCAACACCGGCCTCACCGGCCCATGCACCCTTTCCTATGCCTATAATACCGGCAGCGTAACAGATAACGGTAGTACCACGGCACAGGGCGTCGGCGGTATCGTGGGCGATTGGCACGGCGGCGAGATCCGGCATGTGCAGAGTGCGTCTGCCAATATGCTGTGGGGCATGGTGGACGTGGCGAATACCAACAGCCACGACGCGGCCCGTGTGTCCTGCGTGATGCCCGCTTTTACCATGAATGGCGATAGTTGGGATAAGGTCGCCGCCACGGCGCGGCTGCTGGTAAAGCTGATCCGCCCCGGCGACGAGAATTATAAGGTCTATGGTCCGGAGCAGAGCATCCTCTATAACGGCATTGTGCTGTCGTACATAGAGCGCATCGAACTGGCCGACGGCGACGCGGACGCGCTGGTGCAGGAATGTGAGGAGCAGCTTGCCACGGTGCTGAGCGGTACGGATGCCGGTGGTGAGCAGTTGCTGGCCGATCTCCACGCCTATGTGGACAGCCGCGTGTACGCGGCTGAGGAACAGGCGAAGGTCAACGAGCTGCTGGCGGCGGCAGAGGAAGAGATCAAGGCCGCCAAAACCATTGCGGACATTGATAATATCCGACTGAAGTATCTGGGTGAGGGTAATGAACTGAGTCTGAGTGGGGTCATCACCTACCCGACGAAAGTTCAGCTGGATCTATATAACAGATTTATCACCAATAAGAAGTATTCTCAGAAAGACATGGCCGCGCTGCTGGCCGCCTATGAGGGCTGGAAGCTGAAGCTGGATCAGGCTGCCTCCGCAGAGGAAATCGAGATCATCAAGGCCGACGCCGGAAAGGCACTGACCGACCTGACAGCCACCTTCACGGAGGGTGAGACGGCACCGGATATGGACGCGGCGGCAGCGGCGGCTCTGCAAAAAGCCCGCGATACGGCGCAGCAGGAGCTGGATACACTGGCGCAGCAGCACATTGCGGAGCTGACAGCCCAGCTGGGCGACATCAGCAGCTTCGATGAAGAACGCCAGAATCTGCTGACCGATGCGTTGGAGCGCGGCAAAACCGCCATTGAAACGGCGGCAGCAGTGGAGTTGGACGATCTGAGCGACTATGCCGCCATCGAGCAGGCGCGGCAGGAAGGCCTGGCTGCCATCGAACAGGCATATACCTCCGCCAGCGGCAAGCTGAAGAAACTGCTGGATTCCGCCTGTGCCGAGGACGGCTGGAATGGCATCACCACCAGTCAGCCCCATGGCAAGGGTACAGAGGACGAACCCTACCAGATCGGCACGGCACAGGAGATGGCATGGCTGGCCTATGCGGTGAATAACCAGATGGAGAGCGAGGGCTACTGCGCAGTGCTGACAGCAGATATCGACCTTGGCTATTGCCAGTGGCCGGTTATCGGCGTCCTCAGCAGCAACGGTCAGCGTGCCTATACCGGCACCTTTGACGGACAGGGTCACACGGTGTCCGGCCTGAATATCACATCTTTGGGTGGCCGCCAGAAGCTGGGCCTGTTCGGCGTAGCACAGGATGCGGTCATTGAGAATCTGACAGTACGAGGCAATATCGATCTGACCGGTGTCAGATCCTACGATACGACGACAGGCTATATCATCGGCGGAGTGCTGGGCAGCGGCGAGGGCGGCGGCGTGACCATCCGCAGCTGCGTGTCGCAGGTAGATATCTCCGTCTCCTTCGTCAACGATCAGAAAGCCCAGAATTCCGCAGTGGGCGGTCTGGTAGGCCGTCTCTCCGGCAGCGGCAGCCATGAGATCACGAATTGCCGGAATGAGGGCCGGATCTATACCGCCTTCGAGCCGGGCGCCTACTATCTGGGTGGTTCCGGCGGTAACGGCGGCCAGGGCGGCATCGTGGGCTTTATCGGTGCCAGTGCGCAGCTGGAATGCTGCGTCAATACCGGCACGGTCTATGCAGGCCGGGCGGCCGGCGTGGGCGGTATCGTGGGCAATGCCGGTGACAGCGGCGTTACCATCACGCTGAATCAGTGCGCCAATCAGGGTGCGGTGTCCAATGATACCGGGGGAGTGCTGCTGAGAAAGGGCGGCACAGGCGGTATCATCGGTCTTGCGCCGACGGGCAGTGTCACGGTAAGCAGCTGCTATAATACCGGCGCCGTGGCGGGCAGCGCCATCGTTGGTGGCATCCTGGGCGGCGAAAAGGGCGAGCATACCTCCAGTCAGTACGGCAACCAGAACCTGACGCTGGAGAACTGCTATAACGCAGGTGACTTGCAGGTGGGCACGGCTGCTACGCTGGTAGGCTCTCTGGCAGGCTATCCCATAGACGGTCAGTATTATACGGGCCTGACGATACGCAAGGGCGCCTGCCGGTTCGTGATGGGCTGGAAATGCAGTCAGGGCGACAGCGTGAAGGAAAGCGCGGTGCTGACGGCGGATACGCTGTTTGAGGGACTGGTGGACAGCATCGGCGGCGTCAACAGCGGCTATCCCCTGTTTGACTGGCAGCTTCTGGAGCAGCAGAGCCGCGAAGAGGTGGTCAGCTATCTGAACGACCGCTATGAGCGGGAGATCAAGCCTATCGCCACCGCGGCCCAGTGTGAGGAGATCGAAAAGCTGCTGACAGAGACGGCGGAGACCATCCGCACCGCCAAGACCACAGCAGAAATGACTGCCGCCTATGAAAAGGTGCTGGCGCGCATGAGCGCGGATGACCTGCTGGCAGCGGCAAAGAACGCCGCACTGAAGCAGCTGGATAAGCTGTATGGCAGCGCAAAGAAGAATTATAAGGATATTGCAGAACAGCTGAACAAGCTGTATGAAACACAAAAGGCCGCCATCGAGGCCTGTACCAAGTCCGCGGATACGGACACGGAGCTGGATCGGTTTTCTGCCGGTGTGGTGGATCTGCTGATCACGGCGCGCATCAAGACCGGCGTGACCATGAAGGAGCTTTCCGCCACGCTGCCGGAGGTAACGGCGGCCTACAAGGAGCTGACCGCGGCGCAGAAGGAGATGCTGGTCAACGGCAAAAAGCTGACGGATGCGCAGAACCTGCTGGCCACCTATGAGCGTGATCTCGAATCACTGAACCAGTGGGTAGACAGCGATAAGGACAAGTATTCCGCAGTGAAAACCGAGCTCGGCAATCTGGCAGCAGAGACCCGTACAAGGCTGGAAGGCTGCACAAGTGCCGCCGGTATGACCAGGGTGTTGAACGATTATTCTGCCGGTGTGGCACGTCTCCTGCTGGAGAAGCTCAACTTCACCGCAGGCAAGACCACGCTGGGTGAGCTGAACAAGCTCTCTCAGGTGATCGAGCAGGCATCTGCTGCCATCAACGGTCTGACCGAGGAACAGAAAGCCCTGCTGGAGAAGGCTCAGGTGGCAAACTGCGCCGCAGCCAAGGAACTGCTGGCCGTTTACACAAAGGCCGTGGAGAGCCTGAACAAGTGGAGCAGCGAGGATCAGAGTAAGTATACAGACCTGAATACAGCGCTGAGCAGTCTGGCCGCGACTGCCCGCAAGGAGTTGGAGACCAGCGTGGATAGGGACGGCGCGGCCAAGGCGCTGAACGGCTACTGCGCCGGGGTCGTGATGGAGCTGATCAAGTCTGTCGGCACAGTCAAGACCGTTATGACCGAGCAGGAAGCGGCCCAGGTAAAGTCGAAGATCCAGCGCGCTCAGACTGCCTACGGCAACCTGTCGGCTGATCAGAAAAAACTGGTGACCAACTATGCAGCCTTGCAGGCTGCGGCGGCTGCCTATCAGACCTACGAGACGAATTACGCGGCAGCCAAGGCGACAGAGGATCTGATCCGTGCGATCGGCACGGTGACAAAGGACAGCTATGACGCCATCCAGAAGGCCACCGAGGCTTATAACAAGCTGACGGCCACGCAGAAGAAGTTGGTGGACGCCAAGCTGGTGCAGCAGTTACAGGATGCCTCTGCCCGCTATAAGGAGCTGCTGGAGCAGACCACCGATGCAAACGGCGAGAAGGTACCGACCGACCAGCTGTTGGTACCGGATGAGGTACAGACGGAGGACACGCCCTTCGATTGGAGCATCGTCTGGATCAGCCTGGGTATTCTGGCGGCGGCAGGCGTTATTACCTTTGTGATCCGCTGGTTTATCGCCATGCGGCGTGCCAAACAGAAGAAAGAAACGTAATACCCGCAAGAAGGGGGAGGTGAAACACCGCCCCCTTCCTGTGGCGTTTACAGGAGGAGCGTGAAACATGAAAAAAAGGCTGGGAAGCGTCATACAGACCGCTGTTGCCCTGCTTCTTTGTCTGGCCACGGCGCTGTGCGTGACGCAGCTGCAAATTGGCCACGCACCCCAGGAGGAGGCCCACGCGGCGTCCCGTATGCTGCTCTCGCAGGGTGAGGTGCTGTATGACGGCGACCGCATCGCGGGCATGGACAGCGCCAATGACGGCGAGAATCAGGAAAATGATACGCCAGACGAACCGGATACACCGGATGAGTCGGATACGCCAGAGGATCAGCAAACCGAACCGGCTCAGACGCCGGAGAACGACCGGCAGGACGACCGGCAGGATCCCCAAACGCCTGATGAGGATACTCCCTCCCCCGGCGACGGTACAACATCAGGGGGGCGGGGCAATATCGATGATATCTTGGATATTGTGGATAACGGCGGCGGCTCCGGTGGGCAGATCCCCGACCGCACCCCCACTGACGCCATCACTGTCCCGGAGGTCAAAGATCCCGCGGCCTACTTCACCACCAGCATCACCGACGGCTCGACGGTGGAGAGCGAAACCTATGGCTTCTCGATTCAGCACCTGACCACTCTTGAGGTCACCGGGATGTCTGTGACGGTGAATGGGAAGGAATATCTATTCCCGGCCAACAGCGGTTATGTGAACGTGCATCTGGCAACGGGGGCCAACACCATTACGGTCAGCGTAAATTACCGCGAGGCGGATGGCAGCACTGTTTGCGCGTCCAAGAGCTACACGGTTTATTACGCACAGGCAGGAGAGCTGATCATCGTTGCCAAGCGGGTGTCAGACAATAAACCCCTGAACGAGCTGGCAACCGTTACAGATGGTGAACTGACCTTTACCGCCAGTATGGTGCAGGACGGCAATGAGTACCCTGTGCAGTCCGTAACGCTGAACGGAAGGACGCTGACGGGTATCGGCGATACCTATACGGCCAGTCTGAACTCCGGAGCGAACACGATCCGGATCAAGGGAAGCTATCAATCTTCCTCCGCCGAGGAGACCTATACCATCACATACAACGCCAATGCCTTCCGGATCAAAACCAGTATTTCCGATACCGTCATTGACGACAATAGGGCACAGAGTTCTGCTTCCTTTGAAAAGGTGACAGTGGACAGCGAACGGTATCGTTTTTGGCTCCAGCTGATCCAGAGCACCGGCAAAGAGTCCATCGACCGCGTCCGTGTCAGCGACAGCACCGAGACCACCTCTCTGACAAAGGAGAGTGACGGCTGGTATACCGTGCAGATGGGCCGTGAGGACCGGATGCTGTATATCGATTACAAGGATTCCACGGGCCGGAGTAAGACCTATAAGTACCAGCTGCACTTCCAGCGCGGCGCGGAGGATACCCCGGAGGACCGTCAGCCTACGATCTCGCCTGAGATCGAAATGGACGGCACCATCATCGGCCTGACGGATGGCCTGACACTGAAGAACCCGGATATCATCCTGCTGGTGGATGGCCACAGCTATACCGGAAAGCAACTCTATTCCAACAACTACACCGTGTCGGTGAACGGTATGGTGGTGCCTGCGCCGGTGAGCCAGTCCGGAAGTAAGTTCGGCTATTCCACCTATCTCTCCAACGAGGGCGCCAATACTATCACCATCACCGCCACGGATGCAGACGGCTATTCCGCCACCCGCAGCTGGACGGTCTATTATGAAAATGGCGACATCACCGTCACCGTCAGCGTAGAGGCCACCACCGTGGGGCTGGGTTATCTGGTGTATCCCACGCAGGTAACGGTGCCGGGCGGCACGGACGCCTGGTCCATCGTGGAAAAGGTGCTGACGGAGAACGGCTACGGGATCAGCGGAAGCGGCAGCTATCTGTCCGCCATCCAGCGCAGCGGCATTTGCAGCGGCTTCTACATTGACCCTGAGCTGATGGATCTCATCGTGGCCGACGGCATGGACGAGAACGGTGCAGGACTGGATCCCCAGCCCTACTCCATGGACAGCCTGGGCGAGTTCGACTTCTACCGCTGGTCGGGCTGGATGTACTCCTATAACGGCAGCTATCCCGGCTATGGCATGAACGTCTGCAAGCCGCAGGACGGCAGCGTGATCCGCGTCCGCTACACGCTGGCTCTGGGCAAGGACATCGGCGGCTTTACCAGCGCCAGCGGCAGCTACGGCGTTTCAAGCGGCAACTATTATAAAGAATGGTAAGAGGAGAAAAGCAGATGAATACCAGCGTAGAAAAGATCCTGCATGAAGTGAAAAAGGTCATCGCCGGTAAGGACGATGTGCTGGAAAAGATCATGATGACGGTGCTCTCCCGCGGCCATGTGCTGCTGGACGACGTGCCCGGCACCGGAAAGACCACCACCGCGCTGGCCTTCAGCCGTGCGCTGGGTTTGCAGTACGGGCGCATCCAGTTCACGCCGGATGTGCTGCCCTCGGATATCGTGGGCTTTTCTATGTACCATAAGGAGAGCGGCAGCTTCGTCTATCAGCCCGGCGCGGTCATGACCAACCTGCTGCTGGCCGACGAGATCAACCGCACCTCCAGCAAGACCCAGTCGGCGCTGCTGGAGGTGATGGAGGAGCGTCAGGTCACCGTGGACGGCCAGACTCACAAGCTGCCCGACCCCTTCGTGGTCATTGCCACCCAGAACCCGGTAGGCTCTGCCGGTACGCAGCTGCTGCCTCAGGCGCAGCTGGACCGCTTTATGGTGCGGCTGGAGATGGGCTATCCCGATTTTGCAAGTCAGGTGAACATCCTCCGGGACCGCCAGACCGGCGATCCGCTGGAGGCGGTGGCCACCGTATCCTCCGGCCTCGACCTGCTGACCATGCAGGCGCAGACTCGGCAGGTACATATGGCGGACGCCATGCTGGAATACGTCACCAGTCTGGCGGAGGCCAGCCGCAGCCACCCGCTGGTGGTGCTGGGCGTCAGCCCCCGTGGTGCGCTGGCGGTGTGCCGCATGTGCAAGAGCCGGGCCTTTATGGAGGGCCGCGACTATGTGCTGCCGGACGATGTGGCCTATATCTTCGCGGATGTGTGCGCCCACCGTCTGATCCTGTCGCCCAAGGCGAAGATCACCGAGACCACGGCCAAGGACGTGTTGGCAGAGGTGCTGCAGCAGGTCGCGCGGCCTGACCATATCTGAGCGATGGCAAAGAATCGGATCATCTTTACACTCTGGCTGCTGCTGTGGCTGGCGACATGGGCACAGGGCAAGGGCAACATGGCGGCGTGCATCCTCATCGGCACAGTGGCCTGCGCCGTAATGGAGATCATCATCGCATTTATGCTGCGCAAAAAGCTGACGGCGGAGCTGTCAGCCGGTATCTCCTGCCGCAAAGGTGAGGAACTGCCGGTGACAGTCACGGTACGCAACAGCGGCGTATTCAGCTGCCTGCGGGTGCAGGCGGTGGTTTGCTGCCGCGATCTGCTGACCGGCGAGGAGACACGCGCCACGGCCCGCTTTCCCGTCAGCGGGAAAAGCGAGGCGCAGGCGGTCTGCGACTTCCGCCCCCGGCGCTGCGGCAAGCTGGCGCTGACGCTCTCCGAATTGCGGGTCTTTGACCTGTTCGGCCTTGTGGGCGCGAAAAAGACGGTGGCTCTGTCGGCTCCGTCTCTGGTGCTGCCGGATATCTATCCGGTGGAGCTGTCGGTATCGGAGCGGCAGAGTCCCGATATGGACAGTGACGAATACTCCATGTACCATCCCGGCGACGATCCCAGCGAGACGTTTGCCCTGCGGGAGTATCTGTCCGGCGACCGGATCAAGAGCATCCACTGGAAGCTGTCGGAAAAGACGGATCACCTGATGGTGCGGCAGCTGGGCCTGCCGGTGAACAATTCCATTCTGCTGGTGCTGGACAACAGCGCCGACACCGCGCCCTCCGCCGCTGAGCGGGAGGCGCTGGGCGAGGCAGTGGTCTCCGTGTCCGCCGCGCTGTGCGAGGCGGGACTGCCCCATCAGGCGGCGTGGCTGGATCGCGAGACCATGGAGCCACAGCTGTGCGCCATCGGCAGCATGGAGGAGCTGACCCAGGCGCTGTCCGGTCTGCTCTCGGCGGAGACGGAGCCGGATGAACAGACGGTCACGCAGCGTCTGGCAGAGGAGCAGGGACTGGACTATGCCCATGTGGCGGCGCTGTCTCTGCGTCCGGAGGAAGAGGAGCTGTATACCGCCTCCGGTACACCGGTGGCACATCTGACCGTATCGGAGAATGTGCTGAAGAGTAGGGAGGGGATCTATCTTGCGCTTTAATGCCCGTTTTCGCGGACTTCTGGCCGCGTCCCTCCTGACGGCGGCTCTGATGGGACTGATGATCTCCCTGTTCTCCCTGCCGGTATTCTTTCTTTGGCCGGTGCTGCTGGGTGTTCTGGCGGCGGCCACCGTGTGCCTGATGGACGGCACACGGCTCTCATGGCTGCCTGCCGCCGCGTGGATGACGGCATGCCTGCTGACGGTGCTGGTGCTGCTGGGGACTGTGACCAACGGTCTTGCCCAGCTGCTGGACAATGTGCTGAAAGCGTGGCAGCAGCTCCATGCCCGAAACTATACCAGCTTTCTGGCGCAGGAGGATGGCAATACGGGCCTGACGGTGGTACTGTGCATGCTGGGCGTACTCTGCGGACTGTGGAGCATCCACTATGTGCGGCAGCCCAGCGGTCTGCGGTTCTGGCCGCTGGCGGTGATTCTGGCCGCGGCGGCGATGCTGTTCGCACCTATGGTCTCCGTATGGTGGCTGCTGCTGGCGGCATTAACAGTACTCCTTTTGTACGCGGCGCATTTCGGCGGCGGAAAGCAGTATTCGTCCGCCGCGCTGCGGACATGGGGACGGCTGGCGGCGGTGCTGCTGGTATGTGTGACGGTGCTGGGCGGCTGGAATCAGGATGCCGCCCGCCCTGCCGCGGTGGAGACTGCCACGAATTGGGCGGCGGAGCAGGTGGATACCCTGCGCTACGGCAGCAGCGCGGGACTTCCGGAGGGCGATATGACCAAGGCCGGCCCCCGGCAGCTATCCGGGGACACCGTGCTGGAGGTCACCATGACCCAGCCTACCTCTTACTATCTCCGGGGCTTCGTGGGCGAGGCGTATGCCAACAGCCGCTGGAGCACGCTGGACAGCAAGACCCTCAGCGAGGCCGCGGATACCTTTTACTGGCTGCATCAGGACGGGTTTTACGCCCAGAGCCAGCTGACCACAGCGGCGCAGGCCGGTGTGCCGGACGCGCTGCGCTATGACAACACCGTGACGGTGCAGAACGTCGGCGCGTCGGGAAAGTATCTCTATGCGCCCTATGAGCTGCTGGTGGGCAGCGATGTGCTGGACGCGGCGCAGATCGGCGACCGTACCCTGCTGGCAAGCGGCCTGCGGGGACAGCGGACGTACAGCTTCCACGCCAGCGACAATATCATCACCCAGTACCAGCGGCTTGCTGCGGCACTGCTGGAGGAGACGGAGCAGACCAACGCCTTTCTCAATACAGAGGCGGCCTATAACCGCTTTGCCTATGACCACTATACGGACATCCCTGATGATGTTCGTGGTTTTCTGGAGGAGAAGCTGGGCGGCTATCAGAAAGACGAGGGGCAGGTACACTTCGATTACCAGCGGGCCAAGCAGAACATCCTGTTCTATCTGACCACCTACATCACCTATGAGGAGAATGTCCTGCCCATTACGGGCGGCGACTTCGCCCTGACTTTCTTGGACGGCACCCAGAGCGGCTATGACGTCCACTACGCCACTGCCGCGGCGCTGATGTTCCGCTACTATGGCATCCCCGCCCGCTATGTGGAGGGCTATCTGGTGACCAAGGATGACGCGGCCCAGATGAAATCCGGCCAGACGCTGAATGTGGGCGGGAACCGCGCTCACGCATGGGTGGAGTACTATCAGGACGGCTTGGGCTGGCTGCCCTTCGAGGCCACGCCCACCTATTTCTCCGCCATGGAAAAGGCGGAGCAGTATCAGAATATTTCCGGCCTGGTGGGACAGGCGCCGCTGGACTATACGGCGGATAATCTGGATGACGCGGAGCTGGAAAACCCGGTGACGGAGGCCCTGCGGGAATTCTGGCTCAAGCACCGGCTAATCATTCTGCTGACGCTGGCGGTCCTGCTGGCGGCGGGCATGGTGGGTTTGCTGGTGGGCTGGCTCATCTTCGAGCGGCGCAGGACGAAAAAGCGGAAGGAAGGCTTTTTTGGCGCGGACGCGGCGGCGTCCATCGACGCCATCTTCCGATACATGATGGACGTGCTGCGCGCCCGCGGCATGGCGGCAAAGAACTGCCCGCCTGCGGACTATGTGTCCTATATGGATGAGGATCTGCGGGAGGAATACCTGACGGCGGCCAGGCTGTGGCAGGAGGCTCGGTTCAGCGGTAAGCCCATGGAGGAGTTGCAGCGCCGGCAGGTGCTGCGCCTGAAGGACGAGATATGGGAACGCACCTGGCACAGCGCCAGTCTGAAGGAGCGGCTGCGCCTGAAATATGTGGAGTTCCTGTAAGAGAAGGGAGAAACCGATATGAAAGTATGGAAAAGATCGCTGCCGGTATGGCTGCTGACACTGGTCATGCTGCTGACCGCCTGCGGCACGCCGTCCCAGCCCGACCAGCCGGACGGTACAGAAACTTGGCGCGAGGCATATGAGGAAACCGGCGCCTATTTGCAGGCACAGACCGCACCAACGGCGGGCTCCATCGGCGGCGAATGGGCGGTGATCGGCCTGAGCCGTGCCGGACTTCTCAGTGATGAGACTGCGCAGAGCTATGAGCAGACGGTAGAGGACTATGTCAAGCAGGCAGGTTCCGTGCGGCTGCACCACGCGAAATCCACCGAGAACTCCCGCACCATCTTGGGCCTGACGGCTGCCGGATATAATGCCGCCAACGTGGCGGGCGTTGATCTGACGGCGGGCCTAACCGACATGGCCTATCTGCGGGCACAGGGTACCAACGGCCCCATCTGGGCGCTGATCGCGCTGGACTGCCATGGCTACGATATTCCCCAGTGCGCCGATGGCGAGGAGCAGACCACCCGCGAGGGACTGGTGGCGGAGATTCTCTCCTATCAGTGCAGCGACGGCGGCTGGGCGTTGATGGGCGACGAATCCGATGTGGACATGACCGCCATGGCCCTGACATCTCTGGCCCCTTATCAGGAGGAGACAGACGTCAAGGCGGCAGTTGACGCGGCGCTGACCTATCTGTCCGATGCCCAGCAGGCCGATGGCGGCT
>ERZ825159.380-NODE-380-length-58936-cov-4.583431_pt1 | contig 58936 bp, 32 predicted proteins | sample MGYA00519932_ERZ825159 | MGnify/ENA primary metagenome ERZ825159 (study PRJEB31778, sample SAMEA3449191) | human gut metagenome | biome: human gut; feature: human-associated habitat; material: faeces | place: United Kingdom | collected 2010/2012 ... | reverse complement strand
GGGCGCAATCGGAATGGTGAACGGCAAGGCAAAATTGCTCAGAGATGATTATTGTGACGGACTCGGTGACTGTTTACCCACTTGTCCGACCGGGGCGATTACCTTTGTCGAACGCGAGGCCGCGGCGTATAACGAGGCGGCGGTTGCCGAGAATATGAAGAAAAAGTCAAAAGAAAAACGTTTAGAACACGCACATCACGGCTGCCCGGGGCATAAACTTATGCAATTCAAACGTAACACCGCGGCGGACAAACCGAACAACGGCGAACAACAGCATATTTCGTCCGAGCTTGCGCAATGGCCGTGCCAAATTAAGCTTGTTCCGATAAACGCACCGTATTTCAGCGGAGCAAAGCTCTTGATTGCCGCGGATTGCACGGCGTATGCATATGCGAATATGCATCGCGAATTTATGCGCGGAAAGGTAACTCTCATCGGATGCCCCAAACTTGACGATGTTGATTACAGCGAAAAACTGACACAAATTATCGCCGACAATGATATTCAAAGCGTTACCGTTGTCAGAATGGAAGTTCCGTGCTGCGGCGGACTTGAACACGCCGCAAAAACCGCACTCAAAAACAGCGGAAAGTTCATTCCGTGGCAGGTTGTAACAATCTCGGTTGACGGCAAGATTTTGGACTGATTCAAAATCCGGTTCAGACATATTCATAAAAACGAGGATGCATCAAAATGATTTTCGGATAACCGAATTTTCATTTTGCTGCATCCTCTTTTAAATTTAATATTAATATTACTTACAGTTCTCCCACTTTATCTCAACGTTTTTATCATCGAGATAATAATCGTGTGTAACCGTTGCCTCTAACACCGCGGTATAATACCACTTTTCGGGAATCAAGTCGGTGAACGGGTTAAGGTCAAGCGTCTTAACATATTCATCGGACGGGTTTCTTCCCAATATTTTGTTGATTACCGTTACAACTTCTGCGCGCGTAACCTCGTTTTCGGGTTTGAAAGTTCCGTCCTCATAACCTTGAATCAGTCCTGCTCTGTACAGCGACATTATATTCTTGTATGCCCAATGCTTATTTGACAAATCGCCGAACACATCAGCATCGTCAACCTCTTTGGCATCAATATACCTCGAAATCAAAGCGGCAAACTCGGCACGCGTCAAGTTATTTGTCGGCTTGAACTCTCCGTCCGGATAGCCTTTGATAACGCCGTTTTTGGTCATATACTCAACCTCGGTAACGGACCAATTCTGCATGGTTACATCAGGGAAAAGCGTTCCCGTTGCCGAAAACGGCTTGTCATACCTCTTGCTGTAAACTCTGTACAGAACCGCCGCAATTTCCTCACGCGTTATCTCGCCGTCAGGCTTAACGCTGCCGTCGGGATACCCGTTTATATATCCGATATGGGTTGGATGTTCGATTCCGAAAATATCTTTTGTATACTTTCGCGTATTATCGGTCGTGTCTGACGAACCTTTATTGATTCCGCCTGCACTTCCTCCACCGCCCGTCCTTGTCGGAACGGTATAGGTATAACTTCCGACCTTGCTGTAAATCTTATCGATACACTTTTCGAATTTTCCGTCAATACAGTTTATACAAATGCCGCAGGCATTCATATATACCGCCTTAATCGTGGTTTCGCCCGACAAATCCAGCGTTTCATCGTCATAGAGCTTTCTGTTTGCGTTTGTTTCATCGGTCGGGTCACTGCCGTCCGTGGTGTAATACAAAAATGTCTTTTCGTCATCTTTATACTCGTCAAGCAGAGTGTACTTTGTTCCTTTCGGGAACTGTACCTGCTTTGTACCGAGTGATGTTTGAGGAACATTCAGTTTTACAAACTCAATATGATGAACAAACGTATTTGTGTCGATTCGACCGTTCGCATCTTCAAGCCACGCATAAATCGTTATGTCCTTCATTGACGAATTAACCTTTATCGGTGCGGCGTTGTCATACATAACCGAGTTTGTTGACGCTTGCGTTCCGTCCGTTTTTGTATACGAATAATAGTAATGTATCTCGGCGTTCTTATTTTGAGTAACAAGCTTTATGCCGTCAGCATACGGGTCGGTATCGAGTACGTCCGCGCTAAGCCTGTTCGCGTCATACGGATTCGCAACATATACGCTTCCCGTTGCCGAATTTTCGGGTTCGATTATATAATAATGAACCGTGCTTTTGCTGATTGCACCTGTTTCTTCGTTCTTAACATACGCCTTAAAAGACATTGTTTTAGAAACATCTCTCTTACCCGAATAGATATAGTCGCGCTCATCAAAACAGGTACGATAATAAATTGAATAGTCCGCATTTGTCGGAATACGATCATCGTATTTTATCTCAGTCTGAAGCTTATCCGACTTAACATACCGTCCGGACGGCAAGGTGATAATCGGCGCAAGCGGCACAAAATCGTACACATAGCTTGCCACATCGCTGACATTTCCATTCTTTTCGGCTCTGAGCTGAACCACGGTATACTCTTTCACACCAAATCCGCCGCCGTTATAATCTATCCATTCGCCCGCATTATTTAAGCGATACTGTACTTTCGCATTGTTATTCAGCGAATAAAAATTCACTTTAAGCAAAGTATTATTGTCGTCTTGTTTTATTTCCTCATATACGCCCGTGTTCTTGTCCGCATACGGTGCCGCAAGCGTCTCCGCCGCTCCGCCGCATTTATAGACATACATATTCTCGCTGCTCATAACGCCGTCAAGCTCGGATTTTATTACAAGTTCGGCTTTGTCCGAATACGTCTTTCCGCTCTCTAAACCAAGGCGCACGGTACACCCGGCATCCGAAAACGCCTCGCCGGTTTTAGTGTTGATATAGAACTTTCCGTCCGCACACTCGAACTCGTTATTAAAATCATTCAGGGTATATATTACCTTGCTGCCTTTTACCGCGTCAACCGGCACAATCGGCAAATCCGTGCCGCTTATTTGAGCCGACGGTGCGGCTTGCGGCGGCTCGGGCGCAACCGTATATCCGAAAATTCCAATATCGCTCTTGACATTGAAAACGTTCACGGCAACAGCCTTTATTATCGTCTTGCCCTTTACCTCTATATTCTCACCTTTGTACTCCTTTGTGCCCGCCGTACCCGGAATCGGGTCGGGCTTGAACGTTCCGTCATAGCTTATCGTATAATAAATCTTTATTCCCTCGGGAACGGGTACGAATTGGGTCGTATATCTCGTATCCGATGAAATCTTTCTTATATACTTACCGGGTTCAAGAGTAACAAGCGGCTGAACAGGTCTTTTGCTTACTACGTCATACGATTGTGTTACCACAGTTGAATAAGTTGTATCATCGAGCAAAACAACCGCTTTTATAACGGTATATCCCGTTATATCCACCCTCGCCATATCCGAAACATCATCCGCTTGTTTCCGACTCGGACTTGTTATCGGGTCGCTGCCGTCCGTGGTGTAAAAAAGCTTATATCTGCCCGTATTGTCCTTTGTACTGTCATTACAATAAATCGACACAATATCATTGCTTGTGAACTGGGTTGTCGGCGGTGAAAATACCGGTGCTTTCGGCTTGATTATATAATCAAAAACCGTTTCGTCACCCTCGTTTGAGTTAATCGGGTCTATCACCTTTGCAATAATTTTTGTCGTCTTGTCAATCTCCAAAACATCGGTATAATCGCGCCATTGCCCAATCGGGTCGGTGTCGTATCTGAACTTTATATTATTGGCGGGGTTATTCGCCGTGAGTGTAACTTTTACACTGCCCTCATATGTTCCCGACGGATAGAAAGCCTCAACCCCCATATCGTTGCGATAGTCAAAACGATAATAGAATGACTTTACGTTACTGTACAAGCCGTCATAAAGTGCCGCCACACGAACGGTTGTGTCCTTTCCGAGCGTAATTTTGTTTGTGTATTCTATTCCGTTCGTAACGGGGTCGCTGCCGTCCGTGGTATACAAAATTTTTGCACCTGCCGTTGTACAGGTCAGCTCAACATCGATTTTTGAGGTATAATCTCCCGATGACGGACTTGCCTCTACTTCTTTCGGCAAAACTCCGAGATAATAGTACGCAATATCCGACTTTTCGCCTGTTTTGACGGTAATAAGCTTTATTGTGCGCCGTTTGTCAATCGATATTGTCGGGTCGGTTTTTCTGACCTTTACCCATTCGGTTTCAGGATCGCTGCCGTCCGCAACGCTGTCTTCGTTCAATGTCGTCGAGAATGTGTAATACACATCACTCGATGCCGAAATAGGTTCGGATTCGTTAAATGTCTCCGAATCGCCGACATACACCTTATACAGGCTTGATTCGTTATAAATATTCGGTATTTGCCGCTTTGACGAATCGAACAAACGCGGTGCTTTCGGAATAATTTCATAAACGAATTTCACCGTGTCCGAACGTCTGTTATCGCTCGTGCGCACCGCATAACAAGTGATTTCGCTCGTTGCTTCAATCTCAATCGGTTGTTCGTTTTGGCGGTCATATTCTATCTCGGCACCGCCGTTTATCGAATAAAAAATCTTACAGTCATCATCCGCGTCAAGCCGCACATCCTGCTTTTCCGTATACTTGCCGGCAGGCGGATTCGCCGTCGGAAGCGAAGGCTTTAATTTATCCTTGATTATAATCTGATGATAACCGCCGTTTACCGCCGAACAATTAAAATACTGTTCCTCGACCTCATCGCCCACATTCTTGGCGAAAAGCTGAAGCTGATGCTCGCCGCCGCTCGACACATCGATAAACACGTTTGTGCTGCCGCTCTTTAGCGGTGTGAGCGGCAACTTAACCAAATTATACCAATCATGACCTTCTATTTTTTGAGGTACGTAACCATTCTGATAAAAAACGATTAGGTAAGCGGAGTTATATGTCTTTCCGTCTATTACCTCTGTTTTCAAACCACTGCCGGAATAAGCACTGCCGAGAACATAATAATTTATAAAATTCGACGAATCTGTCTCGCCATCATATTCCTCCGTCGGAACTTTGTAATTAATCGGCGAAACTTGGCTTGGGTTGTCATCCTGATTCGGTTTTAGATTGTTGTTCTCTTCGAATTTGAAATAATTCGGGTCGTATGTGATTTTTACCGCGATACCGTTCAGGTCATACTGCGGCTCGAGATGTTTGGTTGTGGTCTTTGTCTGATCGTTCGGGTCGGGAACGGTTTGAGTCTTGCCCTTGTTGGGATTATCAACCGCAACATAAATATCCGCGGTTTCGCCCATATACACCGTGCTTACCGATGAAGTACCGGTCGGGTTTTTGCCCTGTGCATGAACATATACCGTTCGGCTGCGCTTTGCCGCGTCATCGGCATCGTCCGCAAAAACGAACGCTGACGGCAAAGACATCAGCATCATAAAAGCCGCAAGCAAGACCGATAAAAGCCTTGTCATTCCGTGCCTATTTTTTCGGTTAAAGAAAGTCGTTTTTATGTTGTCTGTCGGTTTTATTTCTCGCATAATAATCAAATTACCTCCCATTAGTGCTTTGTGCAAGCATAACTGCATTTCATCCGATAACCGTATGTTTTAAATATTATTTTGTATATATCACCTGTACGGACGTCAAAATCGGCGTCCGTACAGATAGTACTGTTCAATTATTTCATCAATCCAACAAGACGGCTGCACATTACGGCTGTTTCCGCTCTGGTCGCATTGCCGAGAGGGTTAACCTTGCCGTCGCTGCCCTTTATGATTCCTGCCGCAACCATTGACGCCATCGGCGCATTTGCATACTCGGAAATATCGGCTTTATCATTAAAAACGTCAAGAGCCGTCAAATCCGATACCTCGGTTATATATCCCTTATTCAAAAATGCGCGATAAGCAAGCGTAATCAAATCCTGTCTTGTTATCGTCTGCTCGGGCATAAAGTCTGTACCGCTGCCCTGTGCGATTCCTGCGGCTTTCGCCTTTCCGATTGCATTATAATAATAGCTGTCGGTCGGAACATCCTCAAAATTCTCGGTGAACGGTGTGTCGATATTCAGCATACGCGTGAGCATAAGGATGAAATCGCCGCGCTTTATGTTATTTGACGGGGCAAATTCGGTTTCGCTTATACCGCTGATTATTCCTTTTGCTTTTAGGGCATAGATTGCGTCCTCTGCCCAGTCATAGCCCGAAAGGTCGGTAAAGGTCTTCCCGTCAGCCGCTGTCTGTCCGCCGGTTGTTCCTGTGCTGCCGGTATTGGTGTTGGTGTTTCCGCCAATGCTGCCGCCGATACCGCCGCCACCGGTACCGCCACCGCCGCCTGTGCTGCCGGTGTTATCGCTTTTTGACTCTGCCTTTGTCTTGATGTCAACCGTGTCGGAATACACACCCGTACCCTCGGCATTCACGGCTGCAATCTCAAAATAATAGGTTTTGTCCGCCGACAGGTTGCTGAATGTGTATTCAATCGTGTCGGCGCTGTCTATCTTCGTATCATTTCCGAGCTTGTTTCTATCCGTGCCGTATCTGATTGTATATCCGCTTACGGATTCGTCACTCGGTTTTTTCCATTTGAGCGTTACCGAATTTGTGGTCGAAGTTGCGCTCGGCGCGGACATCTTTTCGGGAACATCGCCCTTTATATCCTTAAAAACCGACAAATCGAACTTATCAATTTTTCCGTCACGGTTAAAGTCCGCCGCCTCGGAGTACTCACCGCCGTCGGCAGCCGCCGCCTCAGCCAGCTTTTTATCATCGGCATTGACAACTCCGTCACCGTTTACGTCACCGGGAACAAGCTCGGTATTCGTAACCTCAACGGTTTTGTCGAACTTAACGCCCGTTGTCTTGTAAGAAACATACCCGAGAGCCGATACCTCAACGGTATATGTATCATCCGCCAAAACATTTTGTTTGATAATAAATGTCGGAACGCTTGAGTCACCGTCACGGTTTCCGCCGTTTGAAATCGTCACATTATTCAGATATGTATAGAATACGTTTGACGGGCGCTTTTCATTTGTAATTTTAACCAGCACTCCGCTTGTCTGATAGTCATCGCTTTCTATTTTCGCAAGAAAACCTTCAACCTTGTCCATAACCACTTTTATCTGCGCCACGGTTGACTTTACATCGGTATCCGATGCGGTCGCCGTTCCCGTCACGGACGTGTCCTTGAGCGCAATCTTATCATTCATTCCGACCGAGCAGTACGTCTTATCCGCATCACCCTTGACCGTTACGCTCTTACCGGTTTCGCCCGAAAAAGTAAGAATACAAATCGGCTGTACATCGGCGAACGTCATCGGTTTTTTTGCCGAAATAACGGACATATTAAGCTTTTTTGTTGCGTTTGCCTCGGCGGCGTTCGGATAAATAGTCGCCGAACCGCTGTCGGGGTTGTTTTCGTTTATAAGCATATCTATTGAACTGTATTTCAAGTCGCCGTCAAAAATGAGCCCGAGCTGTGCAATTTTGATGCTGCCCTCCGCGCCCTTGATGCTGACCTTAATTTTTGCCTCGCCCGACATTGTGGACGCGTCACTTGAAGTAACGTCCTCAAACACAAGCTCGATGTTGCTTTCCGCTGCCGATACCGCGACGGATGCAACAATCATAAACGCTGTGCAAAGCGCGGCAATAACTCTTTTGAAATTCATAAAATCCACTGCCCTTTCCTAAAGGATAAAATAATTCTGTTTATACTTATCTTTCTTGTATCATATATAATTTTAACACCTTATTCGAATATTGTCAAACCGTTTAATAATATAAGGTAAAATTTTGTACTTTTTTTATAATTTATTCGTCATTAACTCCTATTTTTTTGCCATTTCCTCTTTCTGTCAATATAGACCTCAACAGCTTTTTTCGGTCGGGATATATATTGACAGAAAGAGGCGAAGCGGGGAACGTAAAAGTCTACTATACTTTTTAATACTTCGACACTCTTTCCTTAAAATATAAATAAACAAATTACCGCTTGGGTATTTGAATATTTAACAAGGTTTTCACGAACGGCATAATTAACGCCGTTTGTTTGAGGTAGGGGCGGTTTGTAACCGCCCCACATTCCTAATTACGCATTATGAGATTTTTCGTGGCTCGGGCGAGATGTGTATCAAACTCGCTCGGGGTTGGTTGAGCGTAACGCTCATTACTTTCCCCACGAAACGAGAACGTATGCAACGTCCTTTGAATCGATAACGCAGTCACGGTTGAGGTCATACTTTGCATATTCGGGGTGATTGCTTACGCTCAATCCGTCCGTGCCGAAATATGATACAACCGCCGACAAATCATAGATGTTAATCTGTCCGTCTTTTACGATGTCGCCCGCAAGGAAGTTCGTATTTACGCCCGTACCGGTTGAATCCTTTTCGATAACCATAGGTGCGGTCTTAACATTGTTCCAGAAGTTCAATTCCTTGTTTCCTGTCATTGAAACTGTGTAACGCGCCGTTCTGTAGCCTGCGCCCGATACCGTTACGGTGTAAGTGTTGTTCTTAACAAGTTCGTTCTCAATATTAACAGTGTATTTATCGTTATTAAGTGCAACACCGTCATTACCGGTACCAAGTTTAAATTCTTTGTTTACGCCGTTGCCCGATACAGTTACTTTCATATTCTGATAAGCAACAGCGTTATCCTCGATTGCGTTCGGGAACGAAACATTAACGGTAAGGTTTGCTGTCTCCTGCTTGATTTCGCCGTTTGTGATACCGTCACCCAAATCAAGAGTATCGTCTGCTGATGCAGCCGCAACATAAGATTTAACAATATTGTCAACAAGCTCTGTTGCGTTTACAACGTTTTTCGCATTATCAGTTGTGATTTTAAAACCAAATGTACCTACGCCTGTAAAGACAATCTGACCGAGTTTGATTCTTCTGTCAGTTGCGTCAGCCTTTGTGCCGTCAAAGTTGAACAGGTATCTGTTTACGTTATTCACATCGCCTGTTACACTTACGTTGTCCGCACCTTTGACTGCATACTCGATTGCGCCACTCTTTGTTTCAAGCGCAAATGTAAAGTGTGCCGATGTAAGTCTGTTGATTATCTCGCCATCCGCCTCGATATAGAGGTCATATGCTTTTCCGTTTTCAACTTCGTCTGTCGATTCTTCAAAAACAGCCTTAACCTTTGCCGGTGCGCTTGTCATTTTAAGGGTTCTTGACTCTGTTTCTTTAATCCTTGTTGTAACAGTGTCTTTATCGTGATACTGGGTCTGAACCTCTGCCGCTGTTCCTTTTATATTCAAAGTAACATTGGGGTTAGAAGTAACTTTTGCACCCAAAAGAATATCGCCGTTGCCTACATTAGCATTTGTGCCTGTGTATGAAATATCAGCGTTTTCAACCGTTACATCTGTCTTTGCACCCTCGCCCGATGTTACAACACGAATAGGTGCGGCAAACGTGCTCCATGCACTCGCCTGTGTTCCTGTTGCACAATCTGTAAATGTACAATTATCAATATTTATTTTCTGTGCACCGTTTGACTTGTTGTTACAGTTGACAGCAAGAGCAACATTGCTGAAATCACATCCGATTAAATTAATTGTGCCGGCAGCATTTGAATAAACGCTTGTTCTCGGGTCCAAGCCCTCAAACGTACAATTGTTTAATGTGAAGTTATTCACTCCGCTTGTACCGCTGATGTATACCCTGTTCATATTCTTACAATTGTTAAATGTAATGTTTACTTTATTATTTGTATTTCTTTGACCCCAAGCCGCAATTCCGTTAAGGTTATTTACAACCACGTTTACATCTTTTGTGAGAAATTCGCCGTCAGCCGCCTGTGCGCCTGTTGTGCGGTCAAATTTAAATGTATCAAATTCAAGATCATACTCACCACCCGATACATATGCGCCGTTACCGTTTATGATAATATCATCTGCAACGTGTCCGTGTGTCATTGCGCCAACATCAGCATTGGCTTTACATTCGATTGTAACAGGTTCACTGTAAGGACCGTTTTTATAAACATATGTTAATGCGTCAACAAGGGTTGTGAATGCCGCATTTTCTGTTTTTACGTTCGGCGTACCCGGGTTAGGTATCTGAAGGTATCCGCCGTTTTTCAATTTTTCCATTTCAGCTTTACCGTAGTCAGCATTTGTGTAAAGATTTCCGTTTGCGGTATACGTATACTCGGGTTCTTGTCCGTCAATTGTTATATTTGCAAGAGGAGTATGGTCATTCCATTCTTTGCCCGAATTTTCAACAACACCCTTAGGACAATTATCAAATGATGTATCCGTCACCTCGATGTTGCCCGAAATTGAAGATACTATCGCCGGCTTATCGGTAATATTATTAAATTCACAGCCCGAAATTTTTGTTTCGACAAAAGCCTGTCCTGCTCCTCTTTCGGAATATACTTTAACACCTTTTGCGCCCTTAAAGCTGCTTTTTGAAATTTCAACATCGGCTTGTTTGTATTCACCGTAAATCCAAAGTGCATAGTTCGCGCTGTTTTCAAAACTACATTCTACAAAAGAAGTTTTACCGTATTGGTTGTTACAACCGCCGTTTGTAAAATTACATTTTGTATATTTTACAGAACAATTTTCCGCATCACCACAGCGAAGAAACGTTGTAAAGAAATTCGGAGCATGTCCTATATCACCTACGTATCGGGGATCACTGTTTGATAATTTAAGATTTTCAAACTCAACATTTAATGCGTGACCCTGCCAAGCTAAAATAGTAGGACCTGTTTTAATGTTGATTTCCGCATCTTCTGTTGTTCCGACAAACTTGACGGTCTTAACATCTTTAACGCCGTTGGCGTCTGTTTTTAATACGTTAGTCCACTCTTCCGAATTACCAATCTCAACCTTACCGTTAATCTCATATGTAACAGTGCTGTTTGTATATTCGCTTACACTATTACGCTGTTCAATAAAATCTCCACCGGTAAGACTTACTTTTTGTTCCGTTTCATCCGCAAATGCCGGCATCGCCATTGTGCCGAGCACCATTGCCGCCGAAAGTGTACCGGCAAGCAATTTTTTAAAGTTAATCATAATTTTTGTTTCTTCCTTTCAAATCATTAATTTTTGTTTATACTTTCTTTCTTTTTGTGAACTTTTGCGCCCTTATTTTTAAAACTCCATTCCCGATGCAAATCTTATCCTCCCTCCCTTTCTGTATATCTTTCGGGCGCATCGGATTCACATATATAATTATGCCGCTCCGCGCGGATAATTAACTCATTTATTCGGTTCGGTCTTTTCCTTGCCGCCTTCTTTCAATAACAATTCATATATCTTGAGCCTTTGTGCGTTACACTGTTTTTCGTCATCGGTCAGAACATAATAGTACATAACTGATAAAAACAGTCTGAAATACGGCTCAAAAATTTTTGTATCCACACCGACTATTTCGGCAATTATATTCGAATACACCGCGTACTTATTCCTAAAGTACAATGTCGGTGAATTAAAGTCGTTTTCGCTGTTCGGGCTTGTAAAAACCTGAACGCAAAATCTCATTCCCTTTGAATTTTTCTTTACCACTTCAAAGAAAAACTCACCCATTCCGCGAATATCATTCTCATACTTTTTCATTCCGCTTAAAAGCTCGGTTTCTATGTTCGCGCTGCATCGCTTTACACATTCAGAAATGATTTCCTTTTTGGACGAAAAGAACTTATAAAGCGTTGCCGGATTTATCGGCATTTTGCGGCATATCACCGAAACGGCAGTATTTTCGATTCCGTTTTCGGCAAAAATCCCTATGCATTTATCCAATATCTCTTCTTTTGTTTGTGCAGGCACAGTGCACGCCTCCTCTTTTATTTCAGCATTTATGTGCATAAACTCGTTCCGTCCGCGTCGGGCGGCATATATTTTGACCTTTGCACATATTATTTTGCCTTTTTTCGGCAACAAAATAAATTTTACCTCAATTATTTTACTATTTGATTGTTTATTTGTGAATATTTTGTAAATACGAGCAAACGTTCACTTATTATATAAACCAAAAAAATCGGCAATGCTCTTCATCCGTACATTTATTCTGTTTTGCCGACGCGTACCACATAATCAATATTATGTGGTAAAAAAATAATATTTTTTAATCTTTTTTCGTAATGTCTATACAAAAAAGCGGTAAATTTCGCAAACGTTTGACAGCTTATTTGAAAAAGGGTACACGAAATCAAGCCAATCTCTTGTCAAAATGACAATTTGGCTTATTTCGAGTCGGTCGATTTTCGTTATGTTAACAAATAAATAATTTATGTAGGCTATTCTCTTGACATTTAAAGCAAATTGTGCTAAACTAAAGTTGTCAAATACGAATATAATCATACTATCCATCACATAATATTGATTATGTGTTTTTTATTTTAATAACGCAAAAGTCCGAGCTTTTGCAGCTGTCTTATATGCTCTTCTCCGCTTTCAATCGTATATATACGCGTAGTTTCGATACTTGAATGTCCGAGTATGTCGGCGAGCCGCACTATATCTTTTTGCAGGCTGTAAAACGTCCGTGCAAACAAATGTCTGAAATTGTGGGGGAAAACCTTGTCTTTGTTCACCCCGGCGGACTTGCACAAGTCTTTAAGCATCTTCCAGATATTCGAGCGGTCAAGCGGTCTGCCGTTTTTTGAAACAAACACCGCTCCGCTTTTTATATTTCGGGATTTTATATACTCTTTCAGCATTTGACAAAGCCTTTTCGGCAAAAATATTTGTCTTATCTTTCCTTTGCAGTTTATAACCGCCTGTCCTTTATTCACCGCGCCGACCGTCACATATTTTATTTCTGACACGCGCAAACCCGTGCTTGCTATTGTCTGCATTAAATAATAGAGCCGCTCATTTTTCTTATCCTTTGCCGCAGCCAACAGCCGTTCATACTCCGCTTTTGATAGCTCCTTCGACTTGTCAGCAAATATTCGACGTTGGATTTTCAATGTTTTCACTTTCAAATCATACCACCCCATAAACACAAAAAATGCGTTAAGCGATGACAATATTGAATTTACGCTTTTCACCGCATATCTTTTGCAAAGCTCTTTTTTGTATTCGATAACAACCGATTTATCAACGCATCTGTCTTGTAACCACTCACGGAAGAAGCGAATGTCACGCATATATTTTTCAATGGTGTTTTCGCTCCGTTCTTCTTCATAAAGATAAATTTTGAAGTTATTGATTAGTTCATTTGTAATAATGTTCTCATTCACTGTATTCACAACCTTTCAAGTATATATTTTACCATAATCTTGAAAATATATAACCTTCCATTGTGAATATCAGAAATCGCAAGGAATCAAAAAAAGACTTCAAGTTTATTAAAATCCGAAGTCTTTTTATACAGCAAAACTAAATCAACGCCTTATATATCGCCGCTATGTCCTCCGATTTGACATTTTTACGTGTGTTTCCGGGGCTGCCGCTTGCAAGCGCATCGGATGTCATTTTGGGAATCACAATGGAAAAGCGCACCGATTGGGCGGCTCATCCCGTGTACGATTGTAACGGACGAGTTATTTATGTAAATTCCGGTCTCAAGTACGGCAATTAAATTTTTTGGTATAAAATCAAAAAACTTGTTGACATTTCAACATTTCTGTGTTATAATCTTGTTTGTTGAAATTTCAACAAGCAAAGGAGAAAGTAATATGACAGACCGATACGAGGCGTTTACCACGTTAATCAATCGCATAAACAGGAACATACGAAAAATCAAAAACAAAGAAATGGCAGAATATAATCTCAGAAGTCCGCACATCTCATGCCTTTATTATCTTTATAAAACAAATAATCTTACGGCAACGGAGTTGTGCGAACTATGCGAGGAAGATAAAGCCACCATATCACGAAGTCTTGATTATCTTGAAAAAAACGGATACTTATTTTGTAAATGTCAGAGCAAAAAAAGATATAATTCGCCGTTTGAGCTTACCGAATCAGGACTTATCGCAGGCAAAAAAATCGCAGATAAAATCGACCTTGTTCTCGACAAAATAAACGATGCTATTTCCGACAAGGACAGAGAGATTCTTTATTCCTGTCTGAACGCCATAAGCGAAAGCATCGATAGAGCAGTAAAAGAATATGAATAAAGCGAGGTAATTATGTTTATTATAAAATCAGCTTTTTGCCGTATATTTCAAACGGCTTTTAGAATTGCTCTGCCTTTTCTTCCGTACAGAGAACCTATAATAATCGATTCGTTCGAAAAAATCGGAGAAATATTAAAAACCGAAAAAAGCAAATCCGTACTTATTGTCACAGATAATGGTATAATCAACAACGGACTTATCCGTCCCGTTGAATATTCGTTAAAAAACGACTGCATACGCTATACGATATATGGTGATGTTCAGCCCAATCCCACCGTAAAAAACGTGGAAGATGCACTGTTAATTTATAAATCACACGAATGTGATTGTCTTATTGCCGTTGGCGGAGGTTCGTCAATAGATTGTGCAAAGGCAATATCCGCGCGTGTCGCTTATCCCAAACGACCCATAAGCCGAATGAAAGGGATTCTTCGCGTGCTGCGCAAGGTACCGACTCTCATTGCTGTTCCCACCACTGCCGGAACGGGAAGTGAAACGACTCTTGCGTCTGTTATAACAGATTCGGATACACATCATAAATACGCAATCATGAGCTTTCCGCTGATTCCGCGCTATGCTGTGCTTGACGCAAAGCTCACGTATTCCCTGCCTAAAAATTTAACTGCCACAACAGGGATGGATGCCCTCACCCACGCCACAGAGGCGTATATAGGTCGCTCGACAACATCAGAGACAAGGCAACTCGCTGTTGATGCCGTTCGGCTTATTTTTGATAATATCAAAGCCGCTTATTCGGACGGTGAAAACGAATTTGCAAGGAAAAATATGCTGATTGCGGCATATAAAGCCGGGATAGCTTTTTCAAAATCTTATGTTGGGTATATTCATGCGATCGCACATTCTCTCGGTGGACAATACGGAATACCGCACGGACTCGCAAATTCGGTAATAATGCCGTATGTTCTCGAGGCTTACGGCAAAAAAGCTCACAAGAAACTTTATAGGCTCGCAATAGCGGCAGGGGTTTGCAGCGAAAATGATTCCATAGAGGTCGGAGCGGAAAAATATATCGACGCCATAAAAACTCTTAATAAAGAAATGAACATTCCGGATAAGCTCGGCGGAATCATCAAAGAGGATATTCCGGTGATGGCAAGATATGCGGAAAAAGAGGCAAATCCTCTCTATCCGGTCCCAAAACTTATGACCAAAAAAGAACTTGAAAGTTTTTATTATAAAACAGCAGATTGGAGCAAGTAATTATGACAAACGAACAGATAGCATCTTTGCTTGATAAACAAAGAGAATATTATAAAAGCGGAGTTACCGTTCCGGTGAATTTTCGCATTGAGCAACTGAAAAAACTTTATGCAGCAATAAAAAAATATAAAAACGAAATTTTGCAAGCCCTGCACACAGATCTCGGGAAAAGTGATTATGAGAGTTTTATGTGCGAAATAGGTCTTGTTCTTTCCGAAATTACATATATGATTCGGCATACAAAAAAATTTGCAAAGAGAAAAACGGTATTTACACCCATCACAAATTTTCATGCCCACTGTTTTAAACAGCCCGTTCCTTACGGAAACACGCTTATTATGAGTCCGTGGAATTATCCGTTTCTTTTAACCGTTGACCCTCTTGCTGACGCAATTGCGGCAGGAAACACAGCCGTTGTCAAGCCAAGCGCATACTCCCCCGCAACAAGTGCAATTATCTCAAAAATAATATCCGAGTGTTTCGATGCGGAATATATCGCGGTAATCACCGGCGGCAGAGCGGAAAATGCCGCTCTTTTAGAGCAAAAATTCGACTTTGTATTTTTTACGGGAAGTCAAGCTGTCGGAAAAGAGGTCTTGCGTCATACCGCCGAGCATCTGACGCCGGCAGTATTGGAACTCGGCGGCAAAAGCCCATGTATTGTAGACAAAAGCGCCAACATCGCTCTTGCCGCAAAAAGGATTGTGTTCGGAAAATTTCTAAATTGCGGACAAACTTGTGTTGCACCCGATTATATGCTTTGCGAAAGTTCGGTCAAGGACAAATTTATAAATGAAGTTGCATCGCAAATAAAGATTCAATACGGCGATAATCCTCTTAAAAATAAAGACTATGGCAAAATTATTAACCAAAAACACTTCGAAAGGCTGTGCGGTCTTATCGACAAAAACAAAGTCATTATAGGCGGCGAAACAGATTGCGGCTCAAACCGCATTGCGCCGACGGTTATGGATAATGTAACAGAGAACGATGCGGTTATGGGCGAAGAAATTTTCGGTCCGATTATGCCTATACTTACCTTTGACGACTTTGATAAAATGGTCGATAACCTTAAAGACAAAGATAAACCTCTTGCTCTTTATCTTTTTTCAAGCGACAAAGGGCAAATCAAACGCATTACAACCGAGCTTTCGTACGGCGGCGGATGCATAAACGATGTGGTTGTTCATCTTTCAACAAGCGAAATGGGGTTTGGCGGTGTTGGTCAAAGCGGTATGGGATCATACCACGGCAAGGACGGCTTTGATGCATTTTCGCACTATAAATCCATTATGGACAAAAAGACATGGCTTGACCTGCCAATGCGCTATCAGCCATATAAAAACAAGATGTACGAAAAACTTTTACATCTTTTTCTCAAATAACTCAAATATAGGATGGTGTTTTAACAAATATGATTAGAATTATAACGGATTCGGCGGCGGATTTTGAGCCTCACGAATTAAAGGAAAATAATATTTATTGTGTTCCAATGCAAATTTCATTTAATGATGTTGAATATAAAGAAAACGAAAATTTATCAAAGGAACAATTCTATGAATTGTTGGAAAAGTGCGATTGCTTTCCAAAGACCTCTCAGCCTGCACCACATGATTTTGAGGTATTGCTTAAAGAATTTATGAAAAACAACGATGAATGTATAATTATAACCGTTTCTTCATCTTTAAGCGGTACATATCAAAACGCGTCTTTGGTTAAGAATATCCTCGCATACGAAAATTGTTATATAGTTGACAGCCTCAACGCCGCCGCCGGAGAAAGGCTTTTGACGGATTATGCAATCAAGCTTCGCAATGACGGTAAATCCGCAAAAGAAATATTCGGTGAATTGGAGATCTTAAAAACAAAAATCAAATTATATGCGTGCCTTGATACATTAGAATATCTCCATCGAGGAGGCAGACTTTCCAAAACAGCGTATACTGTCGGAATGATTGCAAACATAAAACCTGTTATTCATATACTAAAAGACGGCACAATAAAAGTATCTTCCAAAGCTATGAGTATCAGAGGTGGGATAAACTCAATCTCAAAAAAACTTTGCGCGTGTACACCCGATAAAAAATATCCGATATATGTATTATATTCGAACAATCGCAAAAACGGGGATTTGTTGGCGGACGCCTTAAGAAAATCCGGGTTTGACGTACCGGACAAAAATATAATTAATATCGGCGCAACCATTGGGTCGCACATCGGTTCGAATGCCTGTGGGGTTGCATGTATTTCCGAAGATTGAGAAAATTAACGGATTTAACAACCGTGCATAAACATACCGATAACTAATACAGAAAAATTTTAGCATAAAGTTTACATATTCTGTTGACTCAATAGGATTTAAAATATAAAATTTCGACAAATTTCAAAAAAGGGGTTGACAAACCAAAAAATTTGTGCTAATCTTTTTAAAACCGATGACAAAGAGTAAGTAAGCTTTGACACTTCTCTCAAAGAGAGCCGCAGGCGCTGGGATTGCGGCAGAGTAAGACTTAGCCGAATGGACTTTGGAGGGCAAACCGAAACAGAATTATTTCGGAGTAGGGGCGACGGAGTATGACGCTTCGTAAACAAAAGTCGGCATATGTCAGTATGCGCAGAGTGGACGCAATTTTAAATATTTGCGCCAAGCAGGGTGGCACCGCAGGAAATTTTATTCCTGTCCCGGCAACTTTATTTGTTGCGGGACAGGTTTTTTGTTTTTGTCCCGCGAATAAAAAATTTTTATGAGAGGAGACAGAAATATGTCTAACAAAAAAATCCCTTACAAAATCTATCTCGAAGAAAGCGAAATGCCAAAGAGTTGGTACAACCTTCGTGCAGATATGAAGAACAAGCCGGCTCCGCTTTTGAACCCCGGAACGCTTGAACCGATGAAAGCCGAAGAACTTGCACCCGTATTTTGCGATGAGCTTATTCAACAGGAACTTGACGACACAACGGCTTACTTCCCTATTCCCGAGGAAATAATCGACTTTTATAAGATGTACCGTCCGTCACCTCTTGTGCGTGCGTACTGTTTGGAAAAAAAGCTCGGTACACCGGCTAAGATTTACTATAAATTCGAGGGCAATAACACAAGCGGAAGCCACAAGTTAAATTCCGCAATTGCCCAGGCGTATTACGCAAAGAAACAAGGCTTAAAAGGCGTGACAACCGAGACCGGAGCAGGTCAGTGGGGTACGGCTTTGTCGATGGCGTGTTCGTATTTTGACCTTGACTGTAAAGTATACATGGTTAAGGTTTCATATGAACAAAAGCCGTTCCGCCGCGAGGTTATGAGAACATATGGCGCATCGGTTACTCCGTCGCCGTCAACCGAAACTGCTGTCGGAAGAAAAATTCTTGAAAAGCACCCCGGCACAACCGGAAGCTTAGGCTGTGCAATATCCGAGGCGGTTGAAAAGGCAACCTCGACTGAGGGTTATCGTTATGTCCTCGGAAGCGTTCTCAACCAGGTTCTTTTGCATCAATCGGTTATCGGTCTTGAGGCAAAGGCGGCTCTTGACAAGTACGGAATCAAGCCCGACATCATCATCGGATGCGCAGGCGGCGGCTCGAACCTCGGCGGACTTATCGCACCGTTTATGGGCGAAAAGCTGCGCGGCGAGGCCGATTATCGCATAATTGCAGTTGAACCCTCATCCTGTCCGAGTTTCACGCGCGGAAAGTTCGCGTATGATTTTTGTGACACGGGTATGGTTTGCCCCCTCGCAAAGATGTACACTCTCGGCAGCAACTTTATTCCTGCGCCGAACCACGCCGGCGGATTGAGGTATCACGGTATGAGTTCGACCCTTTCCCAACTCTATCATGACGGACTTATGGAGGCGGTTTCCGTTCCTCAAACCTCAGTATTTGAGGCGGCTGAGCAATTCGCAAGAGTTGAGGGCATTCTTCCTGCACCCGAGAGCAGCCACGCAATCAAAAAGGCGATTGATGAAGCTCTCAAATGCAAGGAAACAGGCGAAGAAAAGACGATTCTTTTCGGCTTGACGGGTACGGGATATTTTGATATGGTTGCATATGAAAAATTCCATGACGGAAAGATGAACGATTATATTCCCACGGACGCAGAGCTTGAAGAAAGTTTTGCAACCTTGCCGAACGTTGAGAAATAAAGAAATATATGCGGTCGCCCACACGTAGGCAACCCTACGAAACATTGTGCATATATGTATTATTTGATATATTTCATATATCCGTATTTTATGCGGACAACCGCAATTAAAAAAATTACTTTGATTCTATATTACAAAAAGCTGTGTTCCCCCGTTCGGGGAACACAGCTTTTTTATGCTCATACATTATTTATTTTAATACGCTTACCCACAAAATCTTTGCAATCTGTTCACGCAACAGGCTTTCGAGAGGTCTGAGCGAACCGTCCTCGAATCCCGATACGATACCGTTTTCGGTCAGGTATGCCACCGCGGTTTGTGCGTATTCGGATACGTTTGAGCTATCCGAAAATCCTATCGTTCCGCTTGTCGGCTTGCCGTCAAAGAACACTCTGTACACAAGGGTCATTGCGTCTTGTCTGGTTATACGCTGTGACAATTGTGCCTCAACACCTCTGTCGGTTTGACTTCCTTTAAGCCATCCGTCACGATATGCCGCTGCGGCATACGGCGCCGCCCAGCTTTCGATTTCCGCCGAATCGGCAAACATACTTACGTCCGCGCCGTCTATCGCCGTGCCTTTTGCACTCGCAAGCATCTTGACAAATTCACCTCTTGTTATCTCGTTTTCGGGCTTGAAGTATCTCACTCCATCCTCGATATAACCGTCTGTCAGACCTGCATAGCCAAGACTTTGGATATAAAGCCTTGCCCACGTTGAATCAATATCCGCAAAGTCAACCTCGGACATTCTCGGATTCTCTATCACCGCATACTTTCCTCCGCCGATTGCATAAACCGACATCATCGTTCTTGCCGAATCATAATCGCCGCCGATGTATATCCATTTGTTTGTGCTTTCGGAATACTTATACACGCCGAGGTTTTTATCAACGCCTATTCCTCTTACCTTAAAATCAAGCAAGAGCTTATCCTGAGGCGAAAGCGTTTCGGCACATACCACATCCGAACGGATTGTGCTGCCCTCGGGCAGGCCGTTTGTGTACGCACCGGTGTTGCTGTCCGTACCGAAGACAAGATAATTCTCGTTCGAGATGTCCTTTCCGCTTACAAACGCCGCGTTACCGTTTTGTTTTGCAACAAAATCCGCGCCCGAGTACATCTTGTATGCGTCAACCTTTGCGCTTTCGCTCATTGACGCTTTAACCCTTTCGATAATCTCATTCACCTCATCGGGGATTGCGCTGCCGTAAACCGCGCCGCTTCCTCCACCGCCGCTCGATGAATTCTTGTTATTATCTTTTTTGTCATCATCCGATGACGAGTCTTGGTTTCCGACAATACCCGAATCGTATATATCGGTAAGGTATTGTTCGCTGCCCAAATCAAGCTGTGCCATAACCGAGAACGGTGACGCGTTCTGTTGCATTACCACCGTTGACTCGTTACCCTCGGATACAAACATCGAGGTCTGTGACGGGTCGGACAGCAATGTCCACTTAAACTTATCCTTGGCAATATCTATGCCGAGTTTCTTTCCGTCCGCATCGAGTCCGACCGCGGTCAGCTCGGTTGTGTCGGTGCTTATTTTGCTGCCTAAAATCTTAATGCCGCCAATCTTTGACGCGCGGCTGTTTACCACCGTTGCGATATGATCGGTCTTATTTCCGTTTTTGTCGGTCGCGGTAATCTTAACCTCGTGCGAATACTTGGGTGCAACGGTCGGAACGGTTGTTTCATAAACCGTGTTATACTCGTTGTTTCCGTTCGCGTTTTGGGTCTTGGTATATCCGATTTGTTCGCCCGATACCACCGCTTTTCCGTCAAGCTCAACATCAATCGTTACGCTGTCATCGGTTGTCAGCTTAATCGGGATTCCGACATTCGGGTCAAAGACGCTGCCGTTTTGCGGATATTCTATCTTAATATCCGCCGGGATTGTGTCGATTGCGAACTTGCACGTTTCGACCGTCACGTCACCGTCTTTGTTTATAAATACAACATCGACAAAATGCTCGCCGTCCGTCAGATTAAACGCCGCATACCCTTTTTTGCCGCTTGCCGCATTGTTCACGATTTCCTCACCGTATTGCTTGCCGTCAATATCAAACCTTACCGTTACCTCATCGTTCGAGGCTGTGCCGAAGTTGCTTATCTCATAGTTGATAAGCACGTTCGAGTTGCTCGCCTGTAAGTATTGAATATCCTTTTCGTCTGTTTTTCTCTGTGCATTATATGACACAACTTTTACATTCGCTTTCGGCGGATTGGGTACGGGTACGGTTATAACCTCACTCTGTGCGGTTTCGCTCTTGAACCAACCGCTGTTTTCTTTCATATTCAGGGCGTAAGCCTTAACGCGATACTTCTCGCCCGGGCGGATTTCGGATGTCTGTTTTGCCGCACCATTTTCATCGAGAATTGTATTTTCACCCTTGAAATATGTGCTTACCGTGCCTTTTCCGTCCTCATCGGCAACATAGCCGCCGATTGCCGGGAGAAGCTCTTCCGTTTCCGTGCCGTTCTCGTCCGTGTTTATCTTATAGACGTTGAACTGGATACCCGTTGCGTTTGACGGAACAGTCGATGTTACATTCAAGCGTCCGTCACCGCCTGCCATAGCGGTAACCGTTGGGGTTTCCAATGTATTCGGGTTTGTGAATACAAGCGGAGTCTTTGTATATGTGTTCGTATAGACCATATGATTCAAAAGTGAATCGAGCCTTACTATATACTTTCCGCTCGGAACAGCTTTGAGATCTGTTTGTGCATTGCCCGACCCCTTTGCGGAATGTATAATATAACCCGGGTGTTCATTTATAACGGGATTTCCGTCATCGTCCGCTATTGCCTTTCCGTTCTCATCGGTCAGGGTTTCGGTCAAAGGCTTTCCGTTATCGTCACACGGAACAAGTGCGATTGTTACATCCGCGTTTTCGTCCGCATTCCAGCTTATATCAAGGTTGCTGCCGTTGTTGATTGCAGCCGATGAAATTTCCGTTTTCGGGTTTGCGGACGGAAGTGTGAACACGGTATAGTCGCTTATCTCTATGCCGTTTGTCGACTCAACCTTCCATGCACCCGATTTCAGTTTTGCGTTGTCAACCGTTATATATGCGTATTTTTTGGTAACACCGTTTTCGTCCTCTTTTTCTGACAAAAGCATATTTGCGCCCAACGCGTTATTTTCCTCCTGGGTTTGGTTATAGTCATACGCAATTATCGGATAATCATCTCCGTTCGGGTCTGTTACCTTAAATTTCGGTGCGGTTTCGCTGTCGTAATATACGCGCAGAACAACGTCGTTGCCGCTTATCATTGCGTTCGTTATGTCCGCGTCAAAAGCGTTCACACTCAAAAGTTTGAGCGGTGCGCTGTATTGCGTGCTTACCGCATCGTCGATTGTCGAACCGATAACCTTTGCGCCGCCACCGATACCCATAAGCTGAATGTTTCCGTTTGCATCGGGAACTTCTCTTACTTCGAGGAAGCTTTGCGTTCGTATTGATCGTCCCGAGGTTGAACCGCCCGAAGCGCCTCCTCCCGAGGATGTTCCTCCGCCGGAGGTTGTTCCGCTTGACATTTCGGTATTGTCGAGGTCTATCTCACTGATTTCATCGACCTCGCTGCCCGATATTAATCGGAATTTATTCGTATCGTAATAGTATACAAAACCGCCGCTGAATATAAATATTTTTACGCCGCCGGCAATATACTTATTCGTAACGGCAAGGACAACCCCTGCGAGCTGACCGAGACCGGGAATATTCAGGCTTCCGCTTATCTTACCCATTAAGAAGAATTCGGGGGTGGTTGTCAGAGCAAGCGTGACGTTGCCCAAGACGATTCCCGAGAACATATCCACCGTTCCCGAAAGCCGCATACTGAATCCCGTTGTCCAGTCAAAGTCGCCCTGTGCGACAAATTTAATCTGGTCAAAGCCTTTCGGTGCGCCCGTAATGCTGAACGACAGGCCGTTGCCCGACACAGACATATCCGCCTGCATCGCCATTACTTTAACAAGGTCAAACGCCGCCATTACGCTTATTGTAACGGGCGGTCTTGCATCACCCGTATAATTTATCGAGCTTGCAAGGTCGGATATTCCGCCGCCAAGACCTATCAGACTCGACACGCCCGGAACGATCGGGACGCTGAATCCTTTTATTTCGAGATATATGGTGTCAAGACAAATCTTTCCCGTATTTGTTTCGGCAAGGCTCATTCGAAAAGCCGTGCTTATCGGACCTATACCTATACCCAAATCGACCCCTGCGTTAAACTCATACGAATTAAACGATACGCCCATTTCAAAGCCGTTGAGCTTACCTTTGCTTCTCGTTCTCGCATTCGCCGCATTACTCTGCTGACCCGCTCTCGTGGTTGCGTTTCTGTTGCGTGCACTGACCATTTGGCTGTTCGCATCGGTCGGGTTGCTCGCTCTTGCGCCGTCCGACAGTCTCGAATCGTTGTTTTGTGAACCGCCCGCGGGAAATACCGAATCGGGAAGCTCTATCGACACGTTCGCCGCTATTCCGACAAAGCCCGTTTCTATCACATTTTCGTCGTTACGGCTTTCGTGTTCACCGAATAAGATTGAATCCACCGAAACGCCGAGAGAACCGCCGTCACCGAACGAACCGAGGGTTTCGGTTGCCTCGTTGCCGTCTTTAAACAGCTTCTTTCGCGTCTGTGCCGGTGTTTCGGTTGTGGTTTGAGTGCTGCCCGATGCGCCGGTTCCCGTACCCGTATTTGAACCTGTTCCTGTATTTGTACCTGTTCCGTTCGACTGTGACACTCTTTGCTGCGTTTCCCGCGGTGCCTCGCCCGATGCTGTGTTGCCCTCTGTCGGCTGTGCTTTATCGTCCTTGCTCATTCCGAGCGGAAATTCAACCGAACCGCTGAAATTTATCGTATACCTGCCGTCTTGGCAGCCGAGTTCGCCATAACTTAAATTAAAGATGAATCCACCCATATTCTGAAGCAGCCATCCGCCGCCGAGGAGCTGCAGCTGAGGTGCGGTGCTGTTTGACATACCGCCCTCATCATCCGTATCATATGTATAGATATCCGACATAACAAGTCTTATCATAAACTTATGCTTCCAGATTGTTGACGCGTTTATTATGCTTAAATCGCCGTCACCCTCGACCTTCATAACGTTCGGCTTTCCGTTGCTGTCGAACTCGGCTTTAAAGCTGAGTGGAGTCATCGAATTATAATACATTATGCGGTTGAGCTTAATGTTATCCGAACCCGAGATAGTTTCAAATCCCATAATATCGGGGTTGTGAGTCTGAAGGTTATTATCGCCCGATTTTGTACTTATAACAAGCGGTGCCTTTGCTGCGTTTTTGGCATTCTTGCCCGTTTTATAGAGGACTTTGAATACACCTCTGCCCTCTAAGAGCATTTCGCCGTCTTGCGCCTCGACGCTCTCTTTATATTCCGAGAACTGTTCCTCTATCGACTTGCCCGAACCTGCGTCCGCGGTAAAAAGCCGCATTTCATAGTCGTTCTTGTCGCTTATCCTCGCGATTGAAGCAATCGAATAACCGCGGTTTTTATACTTTTCGTCATCGGTGGTCCTTATGTGGTTCTCCGCGTCCGAAAAAGTACGCTTTCCGAGATACGCCAATGTATTTTTGTACTCAATCGTCAGCTCAAACTCGCCGAGCCGACCGCCCATATCAACGAGCAAGCCGAGCTGTTTGTTTTCGGTATCGACAGAACAGTTAAAGCTGTCGATATTGATGATTTCGTTAGTTACCACGTTGCGCAAATATGCCGTCCAGTTCGACTTGTCGGTAAGGGTCTTGAAATTATCGCCCGTACCCTGTGCCGAAAAGTATGAATACCCCTCATAATATATTATTTTGGGGTCGATACCCGTAAAAGCAAGGTCTATCTTATCCGCACCGAGCGGCGGCAAGGTGACAATCTTGCTTGCGACAGACGGAATCGGCGTTCCCACGCCCGTGAGCTGAAGGCTTATCTTTCGGGTATCAATACCCGTATACAAAGTGTAACCCTCTGTCGGTTGATAAACTATATCGGGTGCGTCCGCGTTTGAATTGTCCTTATTCTTTTTATACACGGGGCGCGCTTTAAGCTTAATCGGGATGTTCCGCTTTATAGTACCGCGGTCGATGTTGCCCACGCTTATTGTTTCGTCCTCTTCCTTTTCGGTCGCAACCCAAATCGCGGGTTCTTGTGTCATATTGAGTTCTTTATCCACGATTTTATCGTCAAAAACAAGCTTTAGCTTTCCGTCAACGATTTGCTTTGATTCGCGGTCGGAATTGTCAATCGTCGCATAAAGAGTGATTTCGCCGTTGTTTTCATAACCCGTGTTATCGCTGTTAGCTTTAAGCTCTTCTTTTTGAGTCACCGTCATAACACAGTAATTCGAGGTCGATTCCATTCCGTTAAGCTCGCCCACGCCGTACATCGTGTCAATCGAACAGCTCTGTCCCGATGTGACCTGTTCGGGGTCAAACATAATCGATATTGCGCTGTCGGGGCATTTATACTCATTATAATAATCGTCAAAGTTCACGCTTGAATTAACATCATAATCCCAAAGCGTGTTCGCAAGGTTGAACCAGTGCGCCATTTGAACTTTATCCGGATAGCGCCGCATTTGGCTGTTTTTAAGCAAGCCGTATGATGTCGTTGTCGAGTATGTAACGCTGTCGGATATTGAGTACCATTCGGGGATTGAGTCACCGACAAACTCGGTCTCTTTGGTTATCGACGTACTTCCGCCGTTTTTATAAAATTGTCCGCCGTCATTATCCGCAATCTTTGTATCGAGCAAAATTCTTATGCCGACCCATACATTATCGGGATTTGTATTCTTATACTCATACCGAATATTTGCATATCCGCCGTTTGCGCTCGCCGTGTTTCCGTTTATGACGAGCTGTTGGGTTATCTCAACGCCGTCAACCTTCCAGATTGTCACAATCGCGCGGTTCTCGTTGTCCAACTGTTGTTCGGTCGGCGGCAGGACGAGCTGTCCTGCCGAGCTGCCGAAGATATAATCGTTTGTTGTCTCATCCGCTCCGTTCGGGTTCTTGACAATCCTGACCGTTGTGTATGATGTTGCGAACTTGTCGTCCTCATCATACAAGAGCGGCTTGTTATTGTCAAAACGCTTGCCCGGAACACCCTTAATCGTGTTTATTCCGTATGCCGAGCCGTCGGATTTTGCCGTAACTTCGATATAATCGTTATCAACGCTTATCTTATCATTGTCCGCAAAGACAACGCCTGTCGGGAATATGCCGACACACAAAGCCAACGTCAATATTACGGATAATGTTCGCTTTATTATTGTTAATTTATTAGATTTGGTTTCCATATATTATCCTCCTGTCCGCCTTGTATTAACCTGATATTAGTTATCCTGCTATGAACACATACATAACCAATACTTTTCTGTTTTCCGTCTGAACAAAGAGCGTATACATTCCCGTTTGTTCGGGTTTTAACTCTATCGTATCGCTTGGATTCGCCAACGCCTTATAGCTCGCACCTTTCATCTGTGCGCCCGTCAAAAATCCTTTGGCAAACGCATACGAGACTTTGTTGCCGACCTTATCCGCATTTACGAATGTAAGTTTAAGCTCATCGCTCTTGAGATAGTTGACCTGTTCGCCCGGAACGAGAATATTTCCGTTAATCGCCGCAAATACGTCATTCGGACCGATTATCTGAATATATCTCGTCATATTCGTCACGTTACCGGCTTTGTCCGCCGCGGTGAAAGTTACCGGGTATCTGCCTGCCGTCTTGCCGTCAAACAACGGGTCATACGCAACCGCAACGCCGTTTACAACGCCCGACTGTTCATCCTCTGCCGTTACGTCCTCAAACTCGGCCTGTTTGGCGGTGTCGAATTCGCCCGAATTGATATAGATGTCACGCGTTCCGCGATTTATCGAGATAATCGGCGCGTCCAAATCAACCTTTGTTACCTCAACGTTGTGTGTTCCCGTGTTTCCCGCCTCGTCGGCAACCTCAAACGCATATGTGCCGTTTTTGGTCGGCGAGAATTCGACTTTATCCAGTTTTTGACCGTTTTGTACGATATAGGTCTTATATCCCGACGATTTTGCATTGGGCGTTACCGTAACGGTCGGAATTTGATTTGTCCACTCGGTCGGGTTACCCGAATCGGTCGCTGTCGGCTGGGTTCTGTCTATTCCTTCAACCGTAACGGTAAGAGCGTCAAAGTTTCCTGCCGCATCCATATATTTATAGATATATTCACCGTTGTCCATTACCGAATGGTATCTTGACTGTGACGAATTTTGAATAAACACGGTGTCGCTCTCTCCGCCCGTCAATACATCGGGTGCCTTTGCGTCAAGCACGATTGTTGCCGCGCCCGGCATATCTTTAAGATTTCCGTTATCATCGACAATCTTGTTATACTCAACCCTTGCGGTCAGCTTTGGCTTATCCTTGTCTATGTTCGAGACGGATGCAATCAAGCCCTCGGTTTCGTTTCCGCTTACATCGCGGAACTTAAACACCTTTGTTCCGTTGTTCTCAAAAATATATCTTATGCTTGACGAATACGTTCCAGTATAATCTCTTGTCGGGGTGTTGCTTCCCTGTTCGTATATTTTGTAATCCGCCAACTTATCAAACGTTATTGTCGCAACAACATCGCTGTTTGTCGGGTTCACCGTGCTATAGCTGATGAACGCTCTCGGCGCGGTTCTGTCAAGGTTCGAAACACTCAATCCGACAGAAGTCGTATTGCCTGCCCCGTCCTCGAATACAAGATCCGCAAATCCGTTATTCGGGAATGTAAGCAAATATTCGCCGCCGCTGCTGCCTTTTACGACGTCTTTTGGCGCAAACTCGTTGCCGTCATTATCTCTGCCGGATACGGAAATCAACCTTATGCTGTCCGCCAATGTGATATTGTCCGAAACGGTAACCTTTGCCGTTACCGAATCCTTTGAATTTGCCGCCGACGGGTTGTATACGTATTCCGTAACAGTCTTGGGCGGCTCTTTATCCAATAATGCGCCGCTTATCGAAACCGTTCCGACACTGCCGTTTGACGCGGTATAACTAAACGTATACTCACCGCTGTCACTTATCTTTAAAATTCCGACCTGTATGCCCTTATACATAATTATTGCCTCCGCATCTTCTCTGAGATGCTTTTTATCATTATATATATAGGTATATTTTGCATTTTTATAATCCGCTTCATCAGCCGTCAAAGTAAATACCGAATCGTTCAAAACCGTGTCGCCGCTCTTGAACTTTACTGTCAGCTCGGTCGGGCTCTTGTCGATATAGTCTATCGTGACGGGTATCTCGGTCTTGTTGCCGGCTTCGTCTGTCAATGTGAATGTATAATCGCCGTTTTCGGTGAAAGTATACTGTTGTGCGCTGACGCTTATATCCGATACTGCTGAACGGTTATCTTTTATATCGTCAATGCTGACGGTTACATCCGTGTTTACCTTTGTTCCGCCGCTCGGCTTTGAGGGCGAATACAACACCGTATATTCGGGTGCCTGTCTGTCGAACTTATCAACAACATAGACTTGGCGATAAGCTGTCGTGTCCGTACCGTTCGGGTTTGAAACGTCAAATTCAACATTTCCGTTATCGCTTATTGTCATCTTAAAGCCCCTGTTGTCGCTGTCAGCAACAGCTCCGCTCGGAAGATTTGATAAAACGTATTCACGGAATACGCCCGTATCGGGGAGTCTGACCTCTATATCCGCGCTTTGTGCGTTGGTATACTTGCCGTCAAATTCCGTGCCGCCAATCATAAACTTAATATTCTCGCTCGGAACATAAGGCTTTGAGCGGTCTATCCAGTTTATCTTTATCGGCAAGTCCGTCATACGTCCCATTTCATCGATAAGCGAATAATTTGTATCGATATTATTCTCAAACGTCAGAGTATGCTCTGTCGCAAACGCCGTTGTGCCGTTCAGAGATGTATAATTCGAAACATACTTGCTCGCAATTTCATCCATAATCTCGGCACGTATTACCTGAAAGCGTTTGAGTGCGGTCAACGTTTCGATTATTTCATCATATGTCATTGGCTCGCCGTAATAATGTATGTTACCCTCTTCATCTTTAAAAGGAGCCGTAAACGGGTCTTGATACAAAACCGTGCCGTCATCGAGCGTCATCTGAACGGTGAGTTTTTCTTTGTCAACATCGTTTGGAACAGAATAATTATCAAACGCCTCGGGATAATTCTTTATATCTATACTTTCATCACCTTGAGGGAACGGCACAGGAATTAACGCTTGCTCCTGTTCTTCGCCCATCTTTTCGATAAAGTGCTTTCCAAATATATCTCTCAATCCGTCCTTATCTTCCGTTCCGTAATACTCATCACGATAATCCGTATCATAGAGGTATCCGTTATACGCATAATTCTTGTCTATTTCGTCACCCTGTGTTTCATAGTCATACGTTATTCCGCACAGACAATCGTTCAAAAGATAATCCAAAAGGTCGCCTATCGGTTTGACCGCCGTTTTGTCAACAAGGAAGTTTTGATACATTCCCCTCTGTTCATAATCGGTCGGGTCATACTTAACCAACAGCTTTTCTTCATCGGTGAAATCCGTACTGTTGTTTACATACTTTCTGTGTATCTCATTATACTTGGCGATCGCATCGTCAAACGTCAAGGTTTTCACCTGTCCGTCATACACATATGTATATCCGTCCGCACGTTTTTGCTTTGCTGCCGCCTGCATTATCTCAATGTTTTCCTCTGTCTCTCTATTAAACAGAACCCTTGTCGGAATATCCGTTGTGACTTTCATCGATACCGCGCCGCCCGTGGGGGTGTTGTCGGGTGTATAGCTGACATTCGCAACCGCGTTTTCGTTTGACGCGTCAATTGTCGCAATTCGAACCTTTGTGATATTGCCTGCATCGTCCGAAACCTTTGCATATACATTATATGTTCCGTTCGGAAGAGCGCCGTATGTCAGCTTATACTCGGCCTTAACGCCGCTCGCCGCCTCGGATGAATTGAGTGACCTCAGCTTTGCATATGCGTTGCCCTTGTCATCGCCGAAATATCCGTTCTCGGAATATATAGGTTCGGCATCTTCGCCCTCGCCGTTATATCCGATTATGCGGCTTGCCGCTTCGTCCTCAAAGAAATCTGTATCTTTGGGCTCATCCGTGGTTATCGATATACCGATCAGTGACAGCGAATCGTTATCGTCAACCGATATATTCATCTCTCCGTACTTTGCCGCGCCGCTCTCAGGTATCTTGGTTGAGTTTGTCAGAGTAATGTTAGGAACGCTTCTGTCAAAACAGGTAACATCAAAGCTCTTTTCGCCGACCTTACCCTTTTTATCGGTAAGCTTAACCGTAACCTTTCCGTTCTCGGACACTTTGAGTTTGATAATGCCCGGCTCGGAATGTTCCGCAACCTCCGCTCCGCTGACATCAACCTTAATATCCTCGGGTCGCTCATATGAATCGTTTGAATAATGCAATTCAACCGTCTTATACTCGGCATTTGTCATATTTAAAATTTCCGACATATCCGTATAATGTATTTCGGGCGCTCTTTGGTCGATGACAAACTTTACGTTTCCGCCGGCTGAGTTGCCGCCCATATCGATAACGTCAAAGACATAATTATACTTTGTCATTCCGTCCTCATAGACCGCTCCCGCATCGCACAAAAGAGGTTTGTTGACGGTAAAGCTTCCGTCTGCTGCTGCAATTCTCGAAAGCTTTGAAACGCCGCCCTCGCGATAGCCAATATCCAGCTTATCATCAATGTTGTCGCTAATCGATGCCGTTATTGCCTTTATTTCGTCAAAGCCGTTGATTATGTACGCCGTCTCATCGCATTGCGGTCTCGGCAATCCCGACGGTTCAACCGTAACGGCGGTAACCTCGGGTGCTTTGAGGTCAATCTTCATCTTGTCACTCGAGATTTTGCTTGCGTGACCGAATTTGTCTTTAAACTCAACCTCAACCCACGCCTCGGTCGCATCGGTGTACTTGCCTTGTGCCGCATACTTGTTATAGAACGAAAAGGACTGCCACGACCAGACCGAATCGAGTGTGCGCGTCTCTGCCGCCTCGCCGCCGATGTACAATGTCATCTCGGGCGCGTTGCCGTCCGAAAAGTCGATATTTCTGTCGCTTACATACGCCCCGTCCTTATACGAACCCGAATCGTCTTCGAGCGATGTGCTTACCATATAGCTCTCGTTTACGCCGTCACGGTTTCCGCTTATTTCTATCGTTCCCGTCGGCGCAACCGTGTCAAAATAAAAACTCTTCCACAAATCGGGCTGTGTTGCGTTATCAGGCTTCATCGTTATGCTTGTTTTAAGCGTAAACTCGCCATCAAACAAATCGCCGCCGTTATACTTTTTCTGAATATCTTCGCTTGCAAAATCAAACGCCGTCAATTCGGCAACACTGTTAAATGTCGCGCTCGATTTCATATCGTTCGCCGTTGCGGTCGCACCCTTTTTCCAGCCGTATTTCACCTCGAATTTTGCATTCTTTGTCGGTGCTTTTTCCGCTTTAAATGTTATCTTATGCTTATCCGACACGATGTTTTCCGCACTGTCATCGAGCGACAGCGTGAATGTTCTCAGCGCGGTCGAAAATACGTTTGAGCTGTATCCTGCGTTATCCCTGTTGCCGAGTGTATCGGAGAAGAACGCTCTTACCTGCCATGTGTCATAGCTGTCGGTTTTGCCCGTCACCATTATTTCTTGGTTATCGTTTCGAATCATCTTATCCTCGTTTGTCGCATTCTCAAAATTGCTAAGACGATACTCTATTATCGGGTCGATTTTTCCGATACCCTTATCAAACACATCGTATTTAACAACCGCCTTTGTTCCGTCATTGCGCTCGCTTACGCCCGTTACCGTCGGGGGCGTGTTATCAAGGTATAATCTTATATCCTTTTTATCATAATTGTTAAGTTCGTTTCCGGCTCTGTCTTTGACCGAATATTCAAGGTACAATTCCTTATCACCGGGGTATGCGTCCTGTGGGAATATCTCGTTTAGCTTAACCGTGCCACGGTTGCCCTCGGTCGTCACAGGAAGCTGTACGCTTGCCATTTTTTGAGATGAAATGTTGTCATTATTCGTCTTTCCGCTTTGCAAGCCGTTACCCGACTTGCCGAGCTTTATCGGAAGATACCGCTTTTTGCCGCCCTCCCAATAGACAACCGACACATACGCGCCGTCAAGGTCAAAGCCGCCCTCGTCCTCAAACACAAGTTTTGCGTTTGAATTAAAGTCCTTCGCCCAGCCGCCTGCGATTGTTTTATCTTTCAATTCGGGCGGTTTTGTATCAATAATTATGTTCTTTGCCAAAGGCATAAGGTCTTTATACTGTGACGGGATTTTAAGCCTTGAACCGTCAATCGTCATATTCGAAATATTTCTGAGCTTTTCGCCGCCGCACATAATCACGTCATCGTCAAAGACAAAGTTTCCTTTATTGTCATCGCTGCCGGCGAAATCTATTTTATAGCGCGAAACACCGTTAACGTCTTGAGGCGTATATCTGAAATACAGTTCGGTTGTCGCGTCACTTTTTATACCTTTTTCGTTGGCTTTGTTATCAACACCCACCGTCCGCGCAAAAGCGAGGTCGGCATAGACATACTTTCCGTCAATCTTTTTATTGTTCGTGTCGTATACCTGTAATTTAAGCTTTGTTCTTTTTATGTCGCCGTTTTGGATATTTGCCTTTGCGACCTCATCATCGAGAACTATTCTGAATATCGGCGCGTTCTCGTTATTCTTTCCGAACGAAGTGTCCTGTCCGTACTGTAACTTTCCGTTCTTTTTAACGTTGTTCGAAATCTCGGACGGCATACTTCCGGCTATGGTCTTATACTGAACGCCGCTGATATTCAGCGAGCTTTCATTTACATACGGATAGAACTTTCTGTCGGTGAACTGTTGGCTGTGCAAACCCGTTTTTGTATCGTCAACCGTATAATATGTACCGTCCGATGCCTTGTTCGAGAATCCGCCCGTTGTTTCGTCTTTGAGGGCGTTGCCCGCTATATCGGTTATGCACGCTTTTCCGTTGACAAGTTTTGACGGTGTAAGCGAAACATAAAGCTCGGTATCTTTATCGGTGTTATCGGGAATCTTATATTTAAAATACATCTTGTCGCCGCTCACGCCGTCAAACTCCGCATCATATGCCGCGCTGTCCGTCTTGTTGCTCGGGTTCGCGGTAAGACGCAGTTTAAGCTTACCCGTATCGCTTGTTTTTACCTTTTCGTCAAACTGAACGTAAAAACGAATCTCGCTTTCTATTGCCGATGCGTTTACGTCAGAACCGTACACGTTTTTCTGTTTATTAAACTGACCGCTTTCGATTCCGCTCGATTTAACTTTAGGTCCGACACTGTCGCGCAGGAACACACGAACCTTCTGAACCGAACTTCCGTTCCATTTTTTAAGTCCCTTTCTTGACGAGCGCAGATTCAACATCATATATCTGATGTCAGTGTTCAGCTTTTGCCAGCCTGCCGTAACCGTGCGTGTTCCGTCATACCAATTCTCGGGGGTTGTTATTTCCTGCTGAATCGGTGATGAATAATTATAAAAACGAAGGTTCGCCACACCGCGATGTTTGTTTGTCGTACCCTTATAGTTATCCGTTTCGGCAACAACCGCCGCCTCTATATCACCTTTTGAAATCAGCTGTCTTAAATCGGAGCTAAAATAAGCGCCAAAATCAACTTTATAGTTATTTTTGTCGCTTGAATTGTTATATACGGCATATAAATATTTATTATTGCCGATTTTTGCCCCATAGTCACCCTGTGTTGTGTCATAGACGAACTGAACATTTTTGCTCGTTCCGTCATAATAATCCTGTCCTCGATAAAATCTGAATTGGTTAAAAACCGAATAGCTCGAGTTAATATCCTCTAACTTATCGCCTTCACCCGCCTTTAAGATTTTACCGCTTTCAAGCGCAACCGTGCCGTTTCTCTTCTTCTCGACCGATGAATCATCCCACTTCACCTGCGACCTGCCACCGAAACTCTTATCCCCGGCAAAAACGTTTTGGGGGAACGTTCCAACCAACATACATAATGTAAGTGCCACGCCGAAAAATCGTTTTAACTTCATATCCGAATCCTCCGTCTTATATAAATTTAAATATATTTCAAAAATGTTATAAAAGCCCAAACTTAAAATATCCTCAAAGTCCTTATTTTACTTTAAGATATAATAATTGGCTTACAAGCGTATTATAACATCTGAGCCGATAAAAGTCAACAATTTATTTACATTTTATTAATAAAAATGCGAATTTAACAAATCCATTTTAAATATATTGTAAAATTAATCCCATATTCAAAAATTTTTTTAAAAAATTAGGAAAAATTCCTTGACAAATCAAAAAATTCTGTTATAATAGATAAGGTAGACAAATTTAAATATTCCTCTATAGCTCAGTTGGTAGAGCATGCGGCTGTTAACCGCAGGGTCGTTGGTTCGAGTCCAACTGGAGGAGCCAGGCTCCGTGGTCAAGCGGTCAAGACACCGCCCTTTCACGGCGGTAACAGGGGTTCGATTCCCCTCGGAGTCACCAATTTTATTAAGCAGCAGTATTATAACTGCTGCTTAACTGAATATGGACCTTTAGCTCAGTTGGTTAGAGCAACCGGCTCATAACCGGTTGGTCCGGGGTTCGAGTCCCTGAAGGTCCACCAAATAAGAACCTCAAGGTTGATAGAAACCTTGAGGTTTTTGCTTTATATTTCGGTTTCAAATAAACCTTTTGCCTGTGCGGTTTTCGGAATACATCGTGTAAAAGTGCTGCCAAGCGATAATGATTTCTCATTATCGGCAGCACATTTTTTACGCCGAATTTGCTTAAAAATATCCGTTTCAATCAAAAAATAAAACCGTAAAATTTTACCCCGACCTTTCGTGTCAATTGTTTACCCTTTCGTGTCAACGGTTCGACATTTCGTGTCAAAGGTATGATTTTGTGCCGAAATAAAAATTTTTCAAAAAAAGTAAAGCCGCATATCATTTACGAAAATGTGGCTTTAAACTAGCGACAAAATTCCGCAAACGAAAAGTTACTCATTGTTCCCGGTTATGAAGTAGTCGCAGTACTCTCCTCCGTTTGCCAGCGTCTGTTTTCTGTGCAGTACACCATGCTGAAGGGAGATCATTACTTCATCAAGTTCGCAGAACAGTGGCATAAGTTCGGAAACGTCCAACTTTTTCGTATAGGCACAGATTGGGCAGCGAGTAATGCGGTAGTAGCAGGCACCCTCATACGGCTGTCCCACAAAATCCACTTTGAACGAGGTTGGATACTGTTTTTCATTTTCCGGCGTGTACCACTTGTAATATTTCACGACGCTCTTTTTGTTTTCTGCCTTACCCTTGGCGGTGTTCAGATCGGTTTTCGCAAAATACCATTTGATGTGGTAAAGCGAACGCCGCATCATCTCCTGCACTGTCTCCGGGGGGATTTTTTTCTCACTTGCCACATATGGCGCAACAAAGGCAAGTGCAAACAACTCGTTGTATGCCATAGGGTTGTCGCCACCAATGTCATCTGCCTTTTCCACCAGTTCCCGATAGACCTTTCTGCTCTTTTTCATAATTTCCGAAGCGCACGCTTTGCCATATTTCTCTGTCAGAACCCTTCTCATCGGGTTCTTGAACATCCAAAAATAAAATCCGTTGTATTTCATATCACTTGTCATCCCGTAATTTATTTACAGACCCAAAAAACACAATCCGGCCGTCGAAGTGATAGACCATCAGTGCGTCCATGTGCTGCTCAGCGGTTTTGCGGTCGGGACACTCCGCCGCGACACGGCGATAGCTGTCAAACTGTGCGAAGATTAAAAGTCGGGCAGCAGTTCATCCATATCGTCAATGCCATCTGTGCGAAAGAACATGACGCTCTCTTTGATATTGCTTTGCACAAGACTGTCGAAATAATGCTCAAAGCTACTTCCTGTACTGCGCCCCAGAACCAATTCCGCCGCATCGGTATTCGGAAACAGAGTTTCGATATTGTCAAGAAGTGGTTCTCCAGATATCCGAACAGTTCTTCCTTGGATTTGCAGCTGATATCATCGCCGCCTTTCCCTTAGTCCGTTTATTTTTTTCCTACCAACAATGTTGAGCCGCGAAGCATCAGGCGGCAGGCTTCCTTCGGTGTCATAAAGCTACCGTCGGTCGTGTCGATCAGTTCCACACACTCATAGCCCATATCCCTGAGCTTTCGGACAAACGCCTGCATAGCACCGTATCTACGGGGCGACATCAGGTCGTGGATGGCAAACGTTCCGCCTTTTTTCAGCACGCGCAGTGTTTCCAGCAGAAGCGACTGCTTGTCTTCCCCCGAAATGTTGTGATAGACATAGTTGCTGGTCACCGCATCGAAGCTCTCGTCGGGAAAATCCAGCTTCACGGCGTTCCCGCGTTGGAAAGAAACGTTTTTCACGCCCTCCGCAGAGGCGTTTTTTTCGCATAGCGGCAGACTAAAGGAGGCGTATTCCTTGTCCCAGCGGTCGATACCTACCATTTTCCCTTGGGGATTACGCTTTGCGCAGGCGATGGTCAGCGCACCGCTGCCGCAGCCGATATCCAGCCCCACGCCGCCCTCCGGCAGGGTGATATGACTTGCCGTGCCGTCAATGATCTGCCTTGAAAGCTTGCGCTCGCCGTCATAGGAAAAGCTTCGATGGGCATACACACACCACTCGGTATACATTGTACAGATGACAAAGGCGATGCCGAATACCACTCCCAGCGCAATGCGCAGCCTTCCGCTCACGCCGATGCCGAATACTCCGAAAACGAGCAGCAGCGCAAGCGACAGTGCCGTACCTGCGATGAGCGAAAATATCATTCCCTTGGGGATCCAGTTTTTGTAGTCAGGTTTCATGTTAAAAACTCCTCTTTTAATTGTGTGTGATTTCTCTCATAAAAGGCAGCCATCAATATTCTGCTGATTATGCCAAAAATGCAGCATCAGATAAACTGTTTCTTTCTTTTATTCCCGTGCATCTATTTCATGACCTTAATACAAAAATCGCAGCGGTCATCACCTCGCCCCAGCGTTTTCGTCCGATGCCACACAAGATTCGGGTGGAGTCCGTCATATGTGATATCGTCGCTGTCACAGAAGCACCGGCATAGCTCGGGGCAGCCGTAGCGCACACATTCATCGTGATATGGGCATCTCGTCATATCAATGCGCCATACACCGCCGGTCGTCCGGATTTCATTTGCCTCAAAGCCCGCCGAGTTTCCAAAGAATTTCGGCGTCTGCTTGGCGAAGATACCCGGTACCTTTTTATATAATCCCGGGATGCGCATCAACCGCAGAAAGGTCTTTTTCAGACGGTATGCCCGTTCTTCCACATATCCGTGAACAGCATTAAGAGCTTCGTCCTTCGGCATAACGGTCTGAAGGGTCTCATAGATTGCGATGCCCGGCATGATCTGACTTTCGAGGTGTCGCAGCCTTTCCTTGCTCGCTCCGGCATGTTCCGAGCGCAGCTCACTCAACCTCTTTTCAAAAGCAAAATTCAGCACGGCTTCCCGTTCCGGAAATCTTTCACGTACCGTTTTTCGGCACGCTTTTGTAAGATAGCTTTCCTTCATAACTTTTCCTCCCGCTTAAAGCATCTTTTTCTTATAACAGCAGTCGCAGTACGCCCCGCCGGAGGCAATCGTGTACTTTCGCACAAAATCTGATACACTGCCGGCTTCGCTCATCGTGTAGTCAAGGCGGCACAGCGCCGGGGTTAGGTCATAAAGTCCCAGATTTTGCATCAACACGCAGATGCCGCATTTGGTGAACCGACATTCGTAGCCGCTGCCGTCCGGGTATTCGAAAAAGTCCATATTCCATGAGTAGGGATTTCGGTCGGCAGCTTTGAAGGAGGCGGTTGCCTTCATTTCATTGATGTCCTTTTTAGTGAATTTATTCTTTCTGCTCCTGCGGCAAAACCATTTCATCGGTTTTGTCATCATAGCTTTTGCATAATACTCTGTCAGCTGCTCCACATCCGGATGCTCCGGCATAGAGAGGATGAACGCACCGATCATCGCACAGTTGACGATGTTCATCTTAAAACGGTCCGCGTTCTCAAACTCAGGCAACCCTGCAATGATTTCCCTGTATCTCGGCTTTGCCTTTCTTGTGATACCATTCGCCATATCAGCATCATATCCGAACACCGCCGTCAGCTGCTTTCGGAATGAATGGGCAAATAGCGCCCACATTCCTATGGGCATACCTATGTATTTCATTGTTTTGCTCCTTTAACACATCGTTTTCTGTCATTTGTTTCTGAAGGCAATCTTCACAATCTGCATTTTCATCATTTTATCGCCGACTTTGGCAAGGAAACGGAAAAAGTCGCTGACAGACGGGTCACGAAGGTCATTGTAGCCCAGCATATAGCCGCGGCTCGCGACTTGCAAGCGGTTGTCCCACAAGGAAAGCTCATTTTTCGCGTCCGAAACGGCGAAATATGCACACACATCCTTGATTTTCGCACTCTTGAGCCATGTCTTTGCAATCATCTTCACCGCTGTACGGTTCGCCGCATCAAATACCAACACACCGCCGTGGAAAGCGTCCGCCATTGCTTGCACAAGCGCTTTGACTTGCTCGGTCAAAAAGTAGTAGAACACGCCGGAGGCGAAGAATATCGCACCGCCGGAAGCGTCGATTTTTTCAAGCCATTCGGTATCATTCAAATCGCAGGGGATGTTTTTTTCACGCTCATCGGCGGGCAAAAGCTCGTTACGCACGGCTATGACATCGGGAAAATCCAGATTGTATATTTTACAGCTGCCGTTGTCGCAGCTTCTTCCGGTGCTGTCCAGTCCGCAGCCAAGATTGACTACTGCGGCTTTTGGGTGATCTTTCAAATAGTCCCTTACTTCCCATGCCAAATCATTCTGTCGCATGGCAACCTCCAGTGCACCGAAACGCTGCATCAGACTGCGGGAATTCTTCTCCGCCTCAGAAAAGTCGTAGTCAATTTCATTGATTAAGCGAACAGCCGTTTCATCCTGATAAATATTCGGATACAGCCTCGAACACAGCTTCCGGGAATAAAGCGGAATGATAAGCGTTTCCTGTACAGTGTTTTTCTCGATTTTGTATTTCATAATTATTCTTCACTCCTGTTTTGTGCTCCGCTTTGCCTATCCCAAAGCTACATCCAACACCATCATAATACCGAATCCTGCCGCAAAGAAAATCGTTCCTATGTTGGAGTGCTTTCCCTGCGACATTTCGGGAATCAGCTCCTCCACCACCACATAGAGCATGGCGCCTGCGGCAAAGCTTAGAAAATACGGCAGCAACGGTATCACGAGCTGCGCTGCAAGAAGTGTCAGCACTGCGCCGATAGGCTCAACCGCTCCGGAGAGTACACCGCCCAAAAACGCCTTGCCCTTGCTTTCTCCCTCTGCTCGAAGCGGCATAGAGATGATTGCCCCTTCCGGAAAGTTCTGAATGGCAATGCCGATGGATAAGACAAGCGCACTCGCCGCAGTGATTTGTGCGTTTCCTGCAAGGAACCCTGCGTACATCACTCCCACCGCCATTCCTTCGGGAATGTTATGTAAGGTCACCGCAAGCACCATCATCGTGGTGCGCCCAAGCTTGCTTTTAGGGCCCTCCGCCTGTTTACTTCCAATATGAAGATGAGGAATCAGACGGTCGAGCATGAGCAAAAACAGCACGCCGACCCAAAATCCGATTAATGCAGGGAGAAAGGATAGCTTGCCCAAATTTTCCGATTGCTCGATTGCCGGAATCAAAAGACTCCAAATAGATGCCGCAACCATCACTCCGGCGGCAAAGCCGGCAAGCGCACGCTGCACCGAAACACCGAGTGATTTTCTCATAAAGAACACACCGGCTGAACCGAGCGTTGTGCCGAGGAAAGGAATCAATATTCCGAGAAATATTTGCATTTGTCACACCGCCTTTTTGTTAAGTTGTTATTTATTTCTTCGACAGCCGAGCTCATCTCGGTATTCGGGATGTTCCTTTAAATACGGGTCTTTATCACCGCAGATGGTATAGTCGCATCGGCAGCCGTCCACGCAGGTGGTCGTCCGTACCAGCCTTGCATGAAGCAGCTCCATAGACGCAAAGTCCACATTGCACAGGGCGGGCATAATATCCGTAAGACCGTGCCTGATAGCAAATTCCGCTGCAGGGCACGCCGTAAATTCATAATAGATAGGCTTACCGTTTTCATAAGGCGCAACCGTCATCTCGTAATCGTGCCATTTGTCGCAGCTGCGTTTCGCCCGCAAAAACGCTCTGTACATCAGCTTCCTCCAGAACGGTTTATTGCAGTTCACGAACCTTAGCTTGCGAAAAGACGGCAGAATCAAGTTTTCCTCCATCTCTTCGATTTCCGGGAACGATGAAACCTCTTTGCAGACCGTATAATAACTCATAATGGCGATACAGTCATAGGTGCCGCCTGTACCGTTGTGGAAGTTCTTTTTGCCGCCCAAATCGGTGCGCCAGTCGGATAGAAAGTCCGCATATTGCCGCTGCACACTTCCCCATACGGCCTCCTGTTCTGCCGCAGGATAGTGAAGGGCGATTTTCGCACGTATCTCTTTCTTGCATGTCTTGGAATACAGTACGTGGACTTTGCGGTCGAATTGCAGTTTACTGTCTTTCATCTATTTTTCTTTATCCTCACTTTCTGCTTACTTGAACGAGTCCGATTTCGGTTTCACCTCTTTCCGGCAGACAAACCAGGCAATACCCTTCACGGTTCCAAGCGTTACGGCTGTGTACATTTTCTCCAGCCGATTTTTCAAGCCTAAAGCCGTCTCATATGGCGGCGTAAAAAACCCCGCCTTTTCGTAAATGTGACGGACGAACCAATCCGTCCGCTTATGCTCTCCCGCTACATAAAAACAGCCGCAGAATGTTCCGCCGGGTCTCAAAACCCGAAAAACTTCCCGGTAAGCGGCATCCTTATTCGGGAAAGCGTGAAAGCCGTTCAGCGACAAAACGATGTCAAAGGTGCTGTCCGCATAGGTGAGAGCGCCCACATCTCCTTGCCGGAAGGTTACATTTTTCAGAGTCAGTCGGTTTGCCTTTTCCTGTGCTTGCCCCATCATATCGGGCGAATAATCAAGGCAGGTAATGTCTGCCGCAGGCATAGTCTTATAAACCGGCATGGTAAGAATGCCCGTTCCGACAGGCACCTCAAGCAGCTTACCCGAGAAATCTTCAGGGATACCCGACAGCGCCTTTTCAAGATAATTGTCACATTCCGCTTTGTTCATACCCCACACCAGGCGGCACACTGCTTTTCCGCTCAGAGTGGAGCAGGTTATCATACCGTCATAAAAATTATTGCCACCCGTTATTCGGTACGCACTGCGAATGGCGTCCTTTCGTTCCATATTCATTCCTCCGAATCATTGTTTTTACTCTTGTATTCCCATATATCCTTCTAAATACCCGCTTTTTGCTTTTTCTTCGGTATCATCAGATTCGTCATAGGCATCATATGGGGCTTTGGGATCATGGATCTTTTTTCTGAAAGGGGAGCAAAGCTCATTCTTGTGCGCAAAAGCGAAATCTATATTGTCCGTCCAGCCTGTGTGCCCTGTAATAAACATCGGATGCAGATTGCGTTCTCGCAGCTTTTTCTCCAGTGTTGCCAAGGATTTCACCGCAAGATTGTTGTCTTCCGCCAGTGCGGAAATAAAGCTATATCCACCATCAGCACCGAACCAGATAGTGTCGCCGGTAAACAGATATTTGTCATCGATGAGATACACCATATGTCCCCAGGTATGACCGGGAACGAGGAAACATTCGATTTTGATGCCGTCAATGTCGATTATCTCTCCGTCCGAAAGCAACACTTTTTCGTTTTTGATCGTGACCTGAGGCAGCTTATAAAGATGATAGATGACCTTGCGGCGTACCTCACCGGTCAGATAGCGGTTTTCAATTTCACCGATGTAAAGCTTTGCCTTTTTAAACGATCCCGGACTGTCGGCTTCAACCGCACCTACATGGTCGGTATCCTGATGAGTGATAAGTATATGGCGTATAGACTTTGGGTCAATCCCGAGCCGTTTCATTTTTTCTTCCAATCTGTCATAGTTATAGCCTGCGTCAATCATAATGGTTGTGTTGCCCTTGCAGTAGAAGAAGATGTTTGCAACCCACTCACGTACACAGGCAACATTCTCATCAATCCGACCGGTGTTCAGAGGTTTGAAAATCTCTTTTCCCCGGTACATCCTGCTCATTGCCTTTCTTTGAAATTCCGTTGCCCGTTTGGACATAGCGATTCCTCCTTATTTTTTTGCCGCAACGCACAGCCAACCCATCTTATTTTTGTATGCCTGCACATCGTGAAAGCCTGCCTGCTCCAGATACGCTTTCAGCTCGGTGTCCTTATAGATTGTCATGCCGGTGATGATTTTAGTCCATTTCTCGTCTTTATCCGTATCGCCGTTGCTTTCGTTGCAGATAAAAAATATCCCTCCGGGCTTTAGCACACGCCAAACCTCTCGAAAGCACTGCGGCAAATCCTGCCAGAAATAGACGGTTTCAAACGCTGTGACCGTATCGAAACGGTTATCAGCAAAAATCATATCCGCCACACTGCCGTGCAAAATTTCACAGTGCCCCTTGGCAACGGCTTCTTTATTGACTTTTTTTGATTTTTCCACACTGACGGCCGAATAATCAATACCGTTTACGATGCCTGCCGGGCATTTTTTCAGCAATCTTTTTATGTTTGCACCTCCGCCGCAGCCGCAGTCCAGCACTTTTGCGTCCGGAGAAAGCTTCAAAAACCGAAGCCCCCACCGTGCGACAAAACTATGCCCGATGTTCATCATAACAACCATAATTTTTCCACCTAGTCCCGCAGGCTTGCGTGTGTTTTCAAAGAATGACATCTTGTTGCACCTCCGATTTCATACATTCCGCATATGTCAAGGGAAAGGACGCTTTCAGCACAGTGCTTTTCCGCGCTCTCCAGCCGTTTTCACGCAAGAAGTTTAGGTATTCCTCACTCGTCCACTTGCTGCGGAGAGGGAAGCCTGCCGATTTCAAGAAAAAGGCTTTGACCTTACCTGAAAATGAATTTTCAGCATGGGTGAAGGTCGGCGCAATCAATACTCCGTTGTCCTTCAGCACCCGATGTATCTCGGCAAGAGCTTTTTCCGGCAGCGGCACAATGTGCAATGCGTTGGAAACGATTATAATATCAAATGACTTGTCAGAATACGGCAGGCAGAACATATCCAGTACCGAAAAATGCAGTTTTGCGGAGCGACTGCTTCGCTTTGCCTCTCTGATCATTTCTTCCGAGGAGTCTGTTGCTTCAATGTGCTTTGCGGCGCCTGCAATATTTTTTGCGATAAGTCCCGTTCCCGTTGCAAGCTCCAGAACCGTCTTGCCCTTAACAACGGGCCGAATCAGTTCATACATCTTTTCGTATGCCGCTCGGTCTTTGCGCATAAATCTGTCATACAGACCGGCATTTCTGTCCCAAAAATTCTTTTTCATACTGTTTCGCTCCTTAAAAACCGCATTTTCCATCCGTCAATCACACCGTCCAGCTTTGTCCCGCAAGCTGAAGGTCGTACATCCTTTTAAATATTCCGTCTTTGTGAAGAAGCTCATTGGGAGCGCCTTGTTCCGCAACAACACCGTCCGACAAAACGACGATTTTATCCGCTCCGGCAACCGTTCTCATTCGGTGTGCGATAATAAGAACCGTTTTATTTTTTATAAGCCTTGAAAGCGCAGTCTGTATTGCCGTTTCATTTTCAACATCAAGACTTGCCGTTGCTTCATCCAAAAGTATGATCGGAGCATCTTTAAGAAAAGCTCTTGCAATGGAAATTCTTTGGCGTTCGCCGCCTGACAGCTCACAGCCGTTTTCGCCGATGTTCGTATTCCATTTGTCGGGAAGCTTTTCGGCAAATTCATCGCAGTTTGCAAGGCGTGCCGCTGCCAAAACCTCCTCATCGGTCGCTCCTTTTCTTCCGAGCCTGATATTTTCCATAATCGTATTATCAAACAGCGTAACATCCTGAAACACAATGGAATAAAGTGTCATAAGAGTTTCGGGATCAATCTTTGAAATATCCGCTCCGCCGACAGTGATTTTTCCTTTTTGATTATCCCAAAACCGTACCGCAAGCCGGGACACGGTCGTTTTTCCGCCGCCGGAGGGCCCGACAAGCGCGGTCACCTCGCCCTGCTTTGCTGTAAAGGACACATCCTTAAGTACTGTTTCGCCGCTGTTGTATGAAAATCCCACATGGTCAAAGACAATATCACAGCCGTTGTTTGTGAGCGTACCACTCCCTGTCTGAACGGGGTAATCGAGAATTTCGTTCATTCTCGCAACGTTCGTGCGCATCGCAATGATTGCCGCAAGATTCAAAAGCGAGCCCTGCATCGGGTCGTAGAGCCTTGACGCCACAAGCAAAAACATAAAAAATGTAAGCACATTGAGATTTCCTTTTGTAAGCAGAACCGAGCCGGTAAGCGCAACCGAAGCAATACCGAGTTTGAGTATCATACTTGCGCCCGTTACAAATATTGCGGTGGTAATCTCTGTTTTTATGTTCTGACTCTCTACCCTGCGAATCTTCTTTTTCAAAAGTCTGAGGTAGTTTCCCTCGGCATTGTTTGCCTTTAAGTCACGCACCGACTCGATATATTCCTGTATTCCGTCCGCACAAGCCATTTTTACCGCCATATTTTTCAGTTGCGCTCTGTCCTGAACCTTATAGCTCAGAAGCACTGTCAGTACGGAAACGGGGATTACCCACAGTGCGGACAGCGCCATACGCCAATCAAACACGAACATTCCCGCAGAAATAATCACCGTTGAGATAATCGAACCGCACAAGCCGGGAATAAAGTGAGAGGAACTTTGTTCAATTACCTGGCAATCTGCCATAATGGTGCTCGTAAGATCGGCAAGATCTTTTTTACCAAAGAATGAAAGCGGCAGTCTGCGTAATCTTTCGGCAAGGCTCAACCGTCTTTTTCCGCTTTCTTCGTATGTTGTAAAATAAGTGTTGTTATATTGAAACCATGTTGTAAGAAGTATCAGTCCGATGCAAACAATCGATCCTGCTGCGTAAAATGCGATTCTGTCGCCGATAGCGCCGCCGAGCATATCCGCAACAATATAATACAGCAAGGCGGCAGGCAGCATAAACGCTATATTTTGAAATACGCAGGCGATGATTCCTTTAACAAGTCCCTTTGCGCCTTCTTTTGATGACGCCGTTGCTCTTTGTATCAGCTTTATCATAATTTATCCCTCCAATGCCGTTTCGTTTGAAACCTTCCATTTAACGGAAGATTGATAGTCGTTTTGCATCTTTGCATACAAGCCGTTCTTTTTCATAAGCTCGTTGTGCGTCCCGCTTTCAACGATTTTCCCATCCGCAATCACATAAATACAATCTGCATTTTGAACGGTCGAGAGCCTGTGTGCAATCATAATAACGGTTTTTCCTTTGGAAAGCTCCGAAAAAGCCGCCTGCACCTTAACCTCGTTATCGGGATCGGCAAAAGCCGTAGCCTCGTCAAGAATAAGAACAGGTGCATTTTTAAGCACCGCTCTGGCAATCGTGAGCCGTTGCTGTTCGCCGCCGGAAAGATACACGCCTTTTGTGCCGATTACGGTATTGATTCCGTTCGGCAATTTTTCTATAATATCGTCGCAGCGTGCAATTTTAAGCGCCTCGGCAACTTCGAGGTCGCTTGCGTCGGGCTTGCCCATTTTGACGTTTTCCGAAACAGTCGCCTTAATAAGCTTCGAGTCCTGAAACACAAACGAAACGCTTTCCATAAGTTTTTCCTTCGGAATATTGCGGATATCCGAGCCGCCTATTTTTATACTGCCGCCCTTTACATCGAAGAAACGGGCAATCAGGCTTGCAAGCGTGGATTTTCCGCCGCCGGAGGGCCCTACAAAGGCAACCGTCTGTCCGGCGCCGATATTCATTGAAACACCTCGGATTACTTCTTTTTTGCCGTCATAGGAGAAATGTACATCAGAAAGAGTAACGGAGGAATCCTTCGGATATTCTTTTTTTTCGCTCTCCGGCATAAATGCGGCACTTAAAACTCCGTCCACACGAGAAAGAGCGTCGCTTACAATCATACCGTCCTCGCTCATAAACATAATTCTTGTCAGCGTAAGCGAAATAACCGGCGTAATTATGATGTAGAATATGAGGTTTAGCAAAAATTCGTTTGTCACGCCGTTTGCACTAAACCATAAAGCACCGGCAATCAGAAAAGCAAATACTCCGTTTGCTGCCGCAGTGTAAATCATCATCGGCACACGCATATCTTTGGTGTAGGCAATAACCCATTTTGCGTACTCGTCAATCGTGCCTTTGAATTTTTTGAAAGAAAATACCGATTGTCCGAATGTCTTTACCACGGGTATACCGCGGACATATTCCACCGCCTCATTGGACATATTCTCCAGAGCGTTGTTATATTGCTTCATTTTTTCCGCCATTCGTTTTCCCGTCATGGCAGACATAATCGAAAACGCAATGAATACAGGGACAAGGCTTAAAAGTCCCAGCCGCCAATCGAATACAAGGAGCATTGCAAGAAGTCCCAGAGGCGTTGCGATTGCCGCATATTTGTCGGGGAGGCGGTGAGCAAGATAAGTTTCCGCCGCACCGGTGGAATCGTTTACGATTTTTCTGAGACTTCCGCTGCCAAAGCTGTCAACAAAGCCAAGCGGCAGCTTTGCGATATGTTCGGCAAGATCTATTCTCATATTTGTCGCTATTCTGAATGCTGCAACGTGTGAGCACATTAGTCCGCCGGTGTAAACAAGAAATGACAAAAAGGCAAAAACCACAGCCCAAATGCCGTTGCTTACGATATTCGCCGCCTCCGAAAAGTTCGGCGAAACCTCCAAAACCTCTTTGATGATTTTCCATATGTACCAAAACGGCACAAGCGCAATAAGCGCACTAACGGCAGACAGAATCCACGAGGCATAGGTGAAATTCCTGTACCTGCCCGCATAGGATAAAAGCCGTGATAAATTTGATTGCTTTTTCAAAGCAAATTCCTCCTTACAGCGAATTTAATTATATGATAAAGAAAAGCTGCTTGACTTTTCCGATATCCGTAGTGTAGTTAGGCGATGCTAACCCGTATCCCAAAAAATCAGGGGCTAAAACCCCATAATTTTTTTCCACCCGGCAGAGTAAAAGGCTCTTAATTCCTCGGTGTATTTTACGGCGTCCTCATAAGGAATATCGTGAATAATAACCTCAAAGAATGCCGAAAACAATCCGCTTACAAGCATATGCTCAAGCGTCGGGTCAATCTCATATTCGGGATAACCGAGCTTTTGCATGGTGTACGCAAATTTATGCGTTGCGTCAACCTCTATTTCCACCATTTCGTGAATCAGGTTTTCGTATTTTGTACCCTCGGACGAACAAAGAATCAGCTTGAATTTCTCTTTGCCGGCATAACAGTAATCCAGCATTTCACGCATTCCGCTGCCGGCTTCGCTGTCCATTTTTTCACGCTGCTCCTTCGGCGAAAGCTTTTGAAAATAACCTTGGACTTTCTTAAACATAGCAAGAATCGTATCGTAGCATTCGCCGACAAGGGCGTCAAACAATTCCTCCTTGCTTTTATAATAGCCGTAAAACGCACCCGTAGTTACGCCTGCGTCTTTTACGATTTTGCGCAGAGAGGCGGATTGAAAACCCTTTTCGGAAAATTCCTTTTTTGCCGCAGACAGAATTGCGTCAAGTGTACTTATTTCATTATCAGCCATTATTTCCCCTCCGAAAAGCTATATATAACACCGTTACATTTATTATAACAGTGTTATATCGTTTTGTCAATAGGTTTTGAAAAAGTTTTTTGATTTTTATTTTTCGGGGTGCCGGGCATTGTGTTTAGCTTGACAGCGAAAGCCTAAAAAGATGGTGTGGCAAATGAATTCATTTGCCACACCATCTTTTTAAGAGTTAGATTATACCTGATTCTGTTCGGATTGTTCTACATTATCAATGTAATCCAAAAGCCGCATCATAACAGAAGCAAGCTGAGCGCGTGTTAAATTTCCTTTTGGCTCAATAAGCCCGTTGTCATGACCTTTTATAAGACCCATTTCATAACATATTGCCATATTTAGTTTTGCATAATCGGAAATATGTGTATAATCACTGTGCCTTTTAATTTCATCGGAGTCGCCGGGCAATGCAATATCCTTATAGTTAAGATAACGCACTATCATTGCCGAAAGCTGCTCACGTGTAACAAAATTATCCGGAGCAAATTCAGTTTTGCCGATACCTTTTACAATACCGTTTTTTGAACCCCAGGAAACATAATCTGCATAGTATTTATCTGCCGTAACATCGGTAAATGCCGATACTGTGCCTTCTATGCTGTCTTTTGAAAATCTTCCGAGAACCGTAATCGCCATTGCTCTTGTGACCGATCCCTCGGGGTCAAAAAGTGTATCCGAAATACCGGTAAATAATCCCGCTTTTACACAACCGTAAATATCGTTTTTTGCCCAATGTCCGTCAATATCAGTGAAATTTTTATCCGAATAAGATTTTGATGTATCCGGCAGGGTTATGTCGGGTTTTTTTATACCGCCGCCTGTGCCAAAACCTCCGCCGGAGGATGAGCCGCCTCCCGGCGAACCGCTTGAACGGGTTATGGTTACGGTGAACGGCTTTGATGAAGTATCTCCACTTGTTTTGTTGTTTTCATCAACTGTCACAATCTTTGATTCAATCAATGAAATAGTTCTTTCGACACTTCCGCTGTATGAATAATTCAATGTTGCTATTTTTTGTTTTCCTGCACCGTATTTATTTGTGTTTGAAAAGAATCCGAAGTAAAGACAGCCGTCTTTTACAGTCTGTACCTTGGACTCGTTCTTTAATTCATCTGCCAATGTAAGGGATGAAAATTCCACATCGCTTTGTGACGGTTTGATACCAAATTCCGCTCCTGCAAATGCAGTATCGGTTTCCAAATAAATATCAAAAGAAATGACCTTATCATTTTTACCGAGAGTAATACTTGTATTTGACGGAGTTATTTGTGCCGCATATGCAGAAAAAGAAGAAAAGCAAAAACAAAGAGCCGCACTCGCTGTCAGCAGTTTTTTTGTTAATCTGTTCATAATATCCTCCTTGCTGTGCAGGGCTGTATCCAATATACAGCCCTGCAAAATATGTAGATTATTTTGTATAGTTCAGCCAAATTGCCATATAATCCTCTATGTCAATTTTTTGGTCGCCGTTAAAGTCGCATTTTGATGCGTCATTCCAGTTTGTGCTGTTTTTATCGGCACGATAATAAAGCTGTGCTTCGGTAATGTCTAAAAGGTCAACCTTTCCGTCGCCGTTTACATCATAAGTGAGCGCATCGGTAAATGTTGCCTCAGCCGGGTTGATTCCGTTTACAGTACCGTACATTACGTTTTTGCCCGAATCCCAACCCGATACCTTTAAATCAGTGATTTTCAGCGTTGCGTTTTCCGCATTCACCGTTATTTTTGCAATTTCAGCCGATTTGTCGGATGAAAACAGATTTGCATCAGCATTTAAAAATCCCAGTATTGCCATACCTGTATATTTACCGCCGTTTACTTCGCCGCTAATATCACCGATAATGGTAAACCCATTATCACCGATGATTTTAACGTCAGCGGTTGAGGTTTCAAATGTCAACTGAACATTCGCAATTCTTGAAGCCTCGGAAAGCGAAAATGTGAAATATGATTTGCCTTTTTCAGCCGCAATTTTGTCAGCCGCCAGTGATGCTTTGGTTTCTATATTTTCTTTTTCGGGTTTGGTTGAGTCGGACTCCGTAACGGTTATCATGCAATATGCGCTGATGCCGTTTGCCGCTGTTACTGTGATTTTTGCACTTCCTGCCGAAATCGCATTTACAACTCCTTTTTTGTCAACCGTTGCAACGGTTATGTCAGAGCTTTCCCAAGTGACGGATTTATCTGTCGCCGTTTGAGGCAATACCGTTGCGGACAGCTGACGCTTGTCACCTTTTTTCAGAGATGCGGAGGTTTTATTAAGCGTCACTTTTGTCACTTCATCATTATTTCCATCAGATATAGATGAATCGATGACCGCAAAATATCCCAAGCTTTCTGTCTGTGTGGTAAATGTTTTGCTTACCATCGACGATGAAATTTCCGAAACTTCGCCGTCGGCGTAAAAATACAGTTTTGCATTCTTTGAATAACCATCGGGCAATCCAATACTTACAGTATAGTCATTTGCGTTGCTGTCCGGAGTGACCGAAATTTTGTATACGTTTAGTGCTCCGTCGGATGATTTTGCCTTGAAGGCGTTATATTCATCACCCGAATAAATTCCTTCCGTCGTAAGCTGTGAGTTAATCAGGAATTCACCCTCAACTTTGATTTTTTTATCAAGATTAATTAAATAAAAACTTCCCGGATTTATGGAATCAAGGTTTGACACATCGGGGAGGATCTCGTATTTATATCCCCAGTCTTCCACATTATTTACCGCCCAGCGTTCACCGCTCGAGCCTTTTTCAACATAAACCACCAATGATTTCGGGCTGTCGGGAAACATATTGTAGGCCCCTACGGTATCATCGCCCGGAAAGCCCGTAACACTTGACGGAATAACGACTCTTTGAAGATTTGTGCAGCCCTCAAATGCCGCAAGCGTTATATTCACGATTCCGTCGGGAAGAACCAGATTTGTAAGCGATTTGCAGTCTGCAAAGGCATACATTTCGATATTTGTTGCCGAGTCGGGAAAGTCTATCGAAGAAAGACTTGTGCACCCTTTGAACAGGCTGTGAGAAATACTTGTCATACCTTTGGGAAGTTTTATATGTGTAAGCTTGGTGCAATCTTCAAACGCGCCGGAATCAAGCTTTTGGACGGTATCGGGAATGGTAACATCGGTCAGTCCTGTTTTTTCAAAAGCGTTGCCTCCTATGATTTTTACCGTCTCGGGTATGCCGATATCGGTCAGCCTTTCCGCACAGCTAAATGCGCTTGCCCAAATTCTGTCTACCGTTCTGCCGTTTACTTGCCTCGGTATTGTGTACCCGCCCTCTCTGCCGCTTGGATAGGCTGTCAGAGTCAGGTTGGGATCATCATACTGCGGAGTACCGTTATCTACCCACGGTCCAAACATGACGCCGTTTTCGTCTGTGGCGTAGTATGGATTTTGTGGGTGAACCGTTATTTTGTCCATACTTGTGCAACCTTTGAATACATTTGCGGTTACATAGGTTGCCACCGCAGGAATCTCGCATTCGGTCAGCTTGGGGCAATTTGCAAAGGCGCTCAGACGGATAATCATATCCGCTCCGTCGGTCGGGTCTTCAAAAATTATTCGTTCAAGAGCCGTACAGCCGTCAAATGCGTGATAGCCGATAACTTGGACACTGCCGGGGATTGTTACGCTTGTAACATTATCGTTGTTTAAAAACGCTTCGCCCGCAATCACGGTAACGGTATTCGGAATTTTAATGTCTCCGCCGTTTCCATAGTATCCGAGAAGCTCGCCGTCTTTTATATTTGCGCCGATTAATCCGTCATTCCCTGCGGATACGCTGACGGTGAATCCCGTCAGCATAGCCGCAATAAGCATCAGCGCAGATAACTTTTTTAAAATTTTATTTTTCATATCTGCTCCTTATTAAAAATCGCTTAAGTTGTTGAATATATCTATATAGTCCTGAATGTCAACCTTGTTATCGCCGTTGACGTCCATAGCCTTTGCCGTTTCCCAGTTTGTATCTGATGAGGTTGCCTGATAATATCTCTGTGCTTCGGTAATATCGATAATGTCAACCGTGCTATCGCCGTTTACATCATAGCTCGGAACAAAAATGCTTGTCGAGGGTGCGGTGATTGTAACTGTGCCGTTCATCGCCGATTCATCTTCGCCGACTATGCCTGCCGCTTTGGCATCGGATATTTCCGCTGTGATATTTCCCTTTGCACTGTCCTTTAAAGAAACGGAGATTTCAGCAAGCTTTGTTTTCTCGGTTGAGGAAAAGCCCATAACATTGCCCGTAATACCTAAATATGCTTTTAATACAAGCTTGCCGTTTTCTTCTGTCCACTCTGACGTTCCGCTTGTGAATTTGTCGTTTGTTGAAACGATTTCTCCTTTGGCGACCTTTGATGAATCAAAAGATACCTTTAAAAGAACAGTATTAACATTCTCCGCACTGTCGAGATAAATGTTGTAAACAGCTTTTCCGCCTGTTATTTTATCTTCCTCGATTGAAACGGCAGCTGAAACTGTCTTAACTTCCGGTTCCGCACCTGCAACGGTAATTGTTGTGTTTTCGGGTGTGTAATACTTTGTGTATGATGATGTTGATTCAAAAGCCTTGGCAACATCTTCATTTTTTACAATTATTCTGCTGCCCGAATTCATTTCCGTGCATACCGAAGAACCGAGCTTCGGTGCGGTTTCGTGTTCAAGGGTAATCTCTTCAATTGCTTTCATACCGTTAAAAGTAAATCCTCCTAAGCTTGTTACGGTTGCCGGAACGGTAACCTTTTTGAGAACAGGATTGTTTCTGAAAACGTGCATTGCGGTCGATGTTACAGCTTTACCGTTTATCTCTGCCGGTATTGTAAATTCCGTTTCGATTTTTCCGCCGGGGTATACCACCATTACAGCATCAGCTCCGCTTACATTATAAAGGATGTTATCCGATGCCGCAAAGCTTTGGGCACCATCTTTCAATGTGATTGATGTGAGTGAATCGCAGCCGTACAAAAAATTATATCTTGTTGAGCTGAATCTCGCCGGAAGTTCAATCGATGTAAGAGAGGTACAATTTGCAAAAGCGCCGGCATTGATTGTCAGTGATGAAGCGGTATCCTCCGCAAAGTCAACTGTATCAAGAGTCGTGCAGCCTAAAAATGCCGATGATGAAATCGTATCTACAGATCCCGGAATTACTGCCTTTTTAAGAGCCGTACAACCCGAAAACGCTTCTGTACCAATGTCGGTGTACCCCTCTGGAATGGTAACTCCCGTTATCGTATCGTTGTCCTTAAATGCGCTGCCGACCTCGGTAATCGTATATGTTGTGCCGGAAAATTCAGCTTCGGTCGGCAGGACAATATCTCCGCCCTTTCCGTTATACGATTTAACCTTAGTTGTATAGCTTCCGGAGGAATACGAGCGGTCGATTGTGAAATCCCCCACCTCAACCGTTGCCGCATTCGCGCCGACAGCGCTTATTCCCATAAGCATAACTGCCGAGCACATTGTTATCATTGCTTTTTTGAATAATTTTTTCATAGCCTAATCTCCATTCTAATTATTTATTGTTGTTTTGTCTGCAAGCGGTCGCATCGAATCGATTCCGTCCCAAATCATAACAGATACCGTTTCGGCTTGCCCGAAATCAATTCCGGTCGGTGATATTTCATTTTCACCTTGCTTCAAGCCGATATTTTCCTTATATGCGTTTACAAGCCCGCCCTGACTGTCGTATAATGCATATATAACATCTGCATTGCGATTATTTGACGAAAGAATATTTACCTTGTTTTTGTCATAGCTCAAAACGCTGCATTCCCTTATCGCATAGCTGATCGGTTGCTCGGGGACGGTTACGTTTCCCTTGAGCGCATTGCTGTCTGTTTGAATAACACCGGCGCATATTGCGCTCGATACCGTAGCCGTCACATTTCCGACCGCTGAAATATCAATCGGGATTGAAATATGTGCTACTTTAATTTTACTGTCCGATGAGAACCCGGTTTTCTGTCCCGTTCTGCCAATATATGCTTTGAGTGAAACATGATTGTCATTGCTCCATTCGCTGTGCGATATATCAAAGCAATCATTGCCCGTAAGGCTCATAGTCCCTTTTTCCTTTGATGAAAAATCCATTGCAAACATTAGTGTACTCAAATTGTTTGCATTTTCGATATACACATCATAATCAATTCCGGTAGCCGTCCGCTTTGGTTCTAAAATAATTGCGGTTTGTGGTTTTTTACTTACCTGCGCCGAAACAGCCGTAATATTTGCCGACAGCATCAATGAAGCCGTAAGCAAACTTATTATTTTTTTTTGCAGTTTCATATTGTCACCTCTTTCATAGTTAGCCTTGACTAACTATGAATTAAAAAATAATAATAACTAAAATAACACATCCTTTCATTGAGTTAGATTAAACTAACCACAGTTCTTTAAAAAAGAGCCGTTCAAGACTCCGATGTTTGGTCGTCACACCATAATTAACAAAACAGAGTATATCATACTATATATGTCTTGTCAATACTATAAAAAAATTTTTGTAGATACTTTACAAATGAATTTATTTATGTTATACTCTACATTGTTAGTCGTCACTAACCGTAAATAACGCCAACTTATTTACGAAAGGATTTGCAAAATAAAAGATGAATAATCAGATTTTTAAACGCATTGCAGCCGCTTTTGTTTCCGTGTGCCTTTTTATTTCGGGTTCCGGGGTATTTGCGGAGACAAATGATATTTTTGCAGTGCCGTCAAATGATATTAATAAGAGCGGAGAAAGGGGAAATGTTCGCATTATTGTTGAGCTTGATGACACTCCGCTTCTTTCTTACGAAGGGAAAATCAGCACATATTCGAGCATTTCCGATTTTCTTGCGTCAGGTGAAGCCAAAGGTATAGAACAGCGGCTTGAACAAAAACGCAGGGCTGTAAAAAAAGCGCTTGGAAAAAGCGGTATGGATTTCATCGTCAAACGCGAATATTCTGCGGTAATGAACGGTTTGTCCGTGGAAGCCGATATTGATGACTTGAATGAAATCAAGGAAACTGACGGTGTAAAAGATGCTTTTGTTGCGGAATTTTATAGCCTTCCCAAGCCGGTAAATGCCTATTCAAACGGCGGAGTTTCCGCAATAGGCGGCGATATTGTCGGCGAAAAACTCGGTCTGACCGGTAAAAACAGTGCCGTTGCAATTCTTGATACGGGTCTCGACTTATCCCATCCTGCTTTTTCATCGGTAAACAGTCCGAAATATTCCAAGGATGATATTGAAAATGTTATCAAAAACAATAAAATGACCATAGGTAAACTGAACGTTTCAAAAGTCTATATAAATGACAAAATTCCGTATGCGTATGATTATGCCGATGTTGATACAAATGTTTCAGGCGGCGATTCTCACGGCACTCATGTTGCCGGAATTGTGGGTGCAAACGGAGGCGGAATTGTTGAGGGAGTCGCACCCGATGCACAGCTTTTAATTATGAAGGTTTTCGGCGACTCAACAGGCGGCGCATATGATGATGATATTTTGGCGGCTCTTGATGATTCCGTTAAATTCGGGGTGGATTCCATCAACATGAGCCTCGGCTCCACGGCGGGTTTTTCAGAAAGCGCATATAAATCCATGCGTGAGGTATATAACCGTGTAAAAAATTCGGGAATTGCTTTATATTGTGCTGCCGGCAATGAGTACAGTTCATCTTATCGGAACACTGCCGGCAACGATCTGCCGAAAGCAACGGAACCTGACAACGGCACAGTAGCTTCGCCGTCTACCTATGATGCTGCTCTTTCGGTTGCGAGCATGAATAATATAGAAACCACTTCGGTATATTTACTTGCAAGCGGCAGAAAAATCCGATATAACGACCCGTCCGAAAAACCGAGCGGTCAACTCACATCGCTTTCGGGTGATTTTGAGTATGTTGATTGTGGTATAGGTGCGGCGGCAGATTTTTCAGATAAAAATTTAAAAGGGAAAATCGCTTTGATAAGACGTGCCGGTGAAGAAAACGGCGAAATTCTCACCTTTGCACAAAAAGAAACAAATGCAAAAAATGCAGGTGCGATTGCTGCGATTATTTACGATAATGTAGACGGTGCTCTTGTAAATATGTCAACCGACAATAAGATACCGTGTGTGTTTATCAGTAAGGCAGACGGTGAGTATCTTTGCGAACAAGCTGACAAACACCTTTCGGTAAGCGAAGATTATGTTGACAGATTTAAAGATAGTTACAGCGGAAAGATGAGCGACTTTTCGTCTTGGGGCATCACTCCGGATTTAAAACTAAAACCTGAAATTACAGCTCCCGGAGGGGATATTTATTCCACACTTCCGAACGGGCTTTACGGAAATATGAGTGGCACATCGATGGCATCGCCGCATATGGCGGGGGCTGCGGCAGTTATGCAACAATACATACTTGAAAATAAAAACGGACTAAATATGACAGCGGCTGAAAGAACCAGTCTTTTTAATGCTCTTATGATGAGTACGGCAGCACCTGTTAAAGACGAAAACGGTATTCCGTATTCACCGAGGAAGCAAGGTGCGGGACTTGTTCAGCTCCAAAATGCCGTAAAAACAAATGCGTTTCTTTTAAATACAGATAACGGCAGACCGAAAGCCGAATTAGGCTATAATAAAATCGGACAGTATACCTTTGATTTTAAGGCGGTGTCTGCAATCGGCAACGATATTCAATACGAGCCTTCGGTAACAGTTCTTACTGAGGACACCGTTATGGAAAACGGTGTTGTGTATATGGCGCAAAAAGCAAGAGAGCTTTCAAGCGAAGAGGTTACGATAACCTTGCCGAAGAAAATAACGCTTGCGCCGAACGGAGAAACCGATATAAATGTAAAAATTGAACTTACGGAAAAAGGCAAAGCAAATCTGAAAAAAGATTTTCCTAACGGTATTTATATTGAGGGCTATGTAACACTGAACCCGATCCAAGACGGCGAGGTTGCACTTTCATATCCATTTATGGGATTTTTCGGGGATTGGCAGGCTCTCACCATGTTTGACTCAGATATATATGATGACAAGACCGCATCGATTTGCGAAACACAAATCGGGCAGTTCCGAAACAGCGATGGCGGCGGATATATTCTGGGGCACAACTATTATGTTGACGGTTCGGAAGAATATAATGCAGATAAAATTGCAATAAAAGGAAATGAATCCGGCAAGAATGTTACCGCCGCCGTTTCTCTTTTGAGAAATGCCGACAAACTTACATTTTCGGTGGAGGATATTGACGGAAATACTGTTTACAGCGAGAGCTTATCAAAGGTTTCAAAAACGCATTACTCCTCCGAAGCCTTTTACACGCCTATGGCGGTAAAAGGTTGGGAACCGTTTGATACATGGAACGCTCCGCTTGATGACGGCAGCTATGTTTACAAAATCACGGCGGCATTCGGTAGCAAGGAGGAGACAAAATCTTTTCCGATTGTGATAGACAGCACAGCACCGGAGGTATTATCAAGCAGAATTGAAGGCGCACGTTGGATTTTGAACGTTCACGACAATCACTATATTCAGGGTATATGTGTAACGGCAAACGGCAAAGAACCGATAACAAAATGGATAGAACCGGATGCCGAATCGGCTGATGCAATATCGGAAATTACATTTGATTTGTCATCTTCAGAATTTAAAGGACTGACGCAGGCAAAGATTGCACTGATAGATTATGCCGGAAACACATATCTTTCGGACTATTACTCGCTTTCGGGTGCGTCAATCGTATATCCTCAGTCGGTAACACTTGACAAATCGTCGCTTATAATGACCGAGGGTGAAAGTATAAGGCTTTCAGCCGAGGTTATGCCCGGAAATGCCTCTAACAGAACGGTTGCGTGGAGCACTTCAAATGCCGAAACGGCAGAAGTAACTGCAGACGGAATTGTTAATGCAAAAAAGTCTGGGAGTGCGATTATTACGGCAGAAACAATAAACGGAATAAAAGCAAGCTGCGAGATAACCGTAAATGCCAAAATGCCGGAAGCATTTTTTGTTGCGGCAGCCGTCACAGCTAAAAAGAATATCTTTGCCGGGGATATAATACCATTTGGATTTCAACTTGGTAATATGAAAAAAGTTGCAACCGTTTCATTTACATTTAAAAAGGATGCTGCCCTGCAATATGCAAATCTGATCGGCAAAAATGGATTTACACCGCTTGGAATCAAATGGAACGATGATAATACCGCAACAATAGCGTTGTCATATTTGCAGAACGGAGCAGGGGGGAGTGTGAGCAAACCGGAGTTTTTTGATGTTGCCGAAGTTCAGTTTAAAGAGATTCTTTCCGATATGTCCGTCGGTATAAAGCTTATTGATGTTTCTGCAGCAGGATATGATGCAAACGGAAAAGCGGTTTATTTTACAACAAAGATTACCGCAGAAAATGCAAATACAACCGTAATCAACAACCCAAGATGTGATGTTAACAGCGACGGTATAATTGATCTTCTTGATATTACATATTGTCAAAAATATTATCGAAAAGATAAAAGCTCATCAGAATGGAATAATTTTAAGCGTTGTGATTTGGATGGTAACGGTTTGATTGATATACAGGATTTAATTATTATTTTGAAAACAATGTAAAATATAAAAGGACATATCGCTGAAAAGGGGAGTCAATCCCGAATTTTGTGTAAACTCTTTACTAAACCTTCGAGATGATGTATA
>ERZ825159.370-NODE-370-length-60666-cov-260.501097_pt1 | contig 60666 bp, 47 predicted proteins | sample MGYA00519932_ERZ825159 | MGnify/ENA primary metagenome ERZ825159 (study PRJEB31778, sample SAMEA3449191) | human gut metagenome | biome: human gut; feature: human-associated habitat; material: faeces | place: United Kingdom | collected 2010/2012 ... | reverse complement strand
ATTTCAATCCACGCACCCACGTGGGGTGCGACGCGAGGATCTAAGGGTCACGCTGACAGTCAGGGTATTTCAATCCACGCACCCACGTGGGGTGCGACAAATTGCCCTCCGAGGCAGCCTTGAAATGCTCTATATTTCAATCCACGCACCCACGTGGGGTGCGACCCGGTGCCGTCTGCGGGTAGGAGGCCGAAGGCGGAATTTCAATCCACGCACCCACGTGGGGTGCGACACCGTGACGGGCGAAGGCTATGGCTAAATACACGATATTTCAATCCACGCACCCACGTGGGGTGCGACAAGGCGATGATCGGGATGATGATCATCGCGAAAAATTTCAATCCACGCACCCACGTGGGGTGCGACCACTTCCTTCCGATGTAATTTTCCATCATTTTTATTTCAATCCACGCACCCACGTGGGGTGCGACTGCTCGCACCCATCCTCCTCATCCCACTCGGGATATTTCAATCCACGCACCCACGTGGGGTGCGACTGCTCGCACCCATCCTCCTCATCCCACTCGGGATATTTCAATCCACGCACCCACGTGGGGTGCGACCTGAATAGTGCTTCCTCGTCTCGCACTCATAGGCATTTCAATCCACGCACCCACGTGGGGTGCGACCGTTAACGTCAGTCGGGTTAAGTTGCTTATTAGCATTTCAATCCACGCACCCACGTGGGGTGCGACATCAACCGGATCACCGGAAACAAGACTTTCCAAAATTTCAATCCACGCACCCACGTGGGGTGCGACTGTACCTTTTCAGAATTGTCAATAGCAGGATTAAAATTTCAATCCACGCACCCACGTGGGGTGCGACGGAGTTGTTCGCCAAGTAACTCATCATTTCGGCATTTCAATCCACGCACCCACGTGGGGTGCGACAGAGGACGCTAAATTCACTTACTTCCTTACCTCTATTTCAATCCACGCACCCACGTGGGGTGCGACGTCGGGAGCAAGTATGGAAGCCCCCAGGGTGTCGGAATTTCAATCCACGCACCCACGTGGGGTGCGACGCTGTCCTCTGACCTTATCCCGCCATCGACATCCACATTTCAATCCACGCACCCACGTGGGGTGCGACTCGAGTGTGTGGATGACTTCTACACGCTTCGGGTATTTCAATCCACGCACCCACGTGGGGTGCGACCCGTGTCGCTGTCCCTGCCCTCGGCAAGCGGATCATTTCAATCCACGCACCCACGTGGGGTGCGACAAGATAATCCTCGTGCTTGGTATAGTGCTCGTTAAATTTCAATCCACGCACCCACGTGGGGTGCGACTGTGTACCATATAATTTTGTCTTGAAGTATCGAGATTTCAATCCACGCACCCACGTGGGGTGCGACTCCGCTTTTGCCCTGAAGCGTTCTTTCATCAAGATTTCAATCCACGCACCCACGTGGGGTGCGACTAAAGGATTACGACCTCAATAAGGTTATGCCTGCATTTCAATCCACGCACCCACGTGGGGTGCGACATATCCAAAATTGGTGAAGAGGTTGAACTACTCAAATTTCAATCCACGCACCCACGTGGGGTGCGACTGCCGAGGCTGAAAAAGCCCGTCAGTGGCAGGAAATTTCAATCCACGCACCCACGTGGGGTGCGACCAGGCCTTTCTACCGATTTGGCCGCCGCCGTGGAATTTCAATCCACGCACCCACGTGGGGTGCGACGGGAAGGCATTCGCCCTTACGAATATAGTCAGCATTTCAATCCACGCACCCACGTGGGGTGCGACGGATGGGATACGTCTATGCTGATAGCAGATTTATCATTTCAATCCACGCACCCACGTGGGGTGCGACCTAAACTTTGTTTACTTTTGTACCCGAAAGATATATTTCAATCCACGCACCCACGTGGGGTGCGACCCTTGGGACTTCAAGAAAAAGACTTTAGACAAGTATTTCAATCCACGCACCCACGTGGGGTGCGACGCTCGTTGTCGCCTATCTGCGGGCCCGTCCTGAAATTTCAATCCACGCACCCACGTGGGGTGCGACTGTTAAGCCATCAAATGGTTGGCTTTTAGGTCATAAAGATAATGAATTTGCGAATGAAAACATAATAATTATAAACTCTGTTAACATTACGTGATTATCTCAGCCATATTATTGATGTTCAACAATTGCGAACATCTCTGCTTTATCTGCAACACTTGGGGTTCGCCTCTGTCAAATAATGAGCTCCTCCGTGAAATCCGTGTCTCTCTTATCACTCAAGGTTTCTACCTTGTGTTTCCAGTTTGATCCTAATGAATAGAACCTTACACTGTCTTGGTCTCTATCGATGAGATTCTCTAACTGAAATTTAAGGCTCACATATTGAGATTCTGTCAAGATGCATTCAAACACTGAATTCTGAACACGTTTACCATAATTTAAACAGGCCTTTGCGACTTGTCTCAAGCGTCTTTCTCCACTGGGCGAGGACACATTCACATCATAAGTTATCAGTACAAACATAATCGCCAATTATTGGATAAGGAAAACAGGATAGTCATCAATGTCTTTCCTGATGAATCTCGCCAGTAACATTGATTGAATGTAGGGTAAAAGGCCTATGGATACCTTCTCGTTAAGATAGGGATGAGTGATCGTCTCTTTTTTTCGGCTTTGCCAAGCGGTCAATATTGTTTTCCTCCCGCTATCCGTCATCACAATGCTTTCATCCCCTTGCTTCACAAAATCTTTTATTGTAATCTGTTTCCTGTTTATCAACGACAGAATCAAACGGTCTCCCAAATAAGCGCGAAGTTCTTCCATAACATCCAAAGCCAAAGAAGCCCGGCCTGGTCTTAAGGTATGCATAAAACCCACATATGGATCTAGACCCACTGTCTCCAAAGCGGAAGTCATATCATTGCAAATAAGGGAATACACAAACGACAGCATAGCGTTGACAGCATCCTTTGGAGGACGGCGATTACGGTTCTCAAAAACAAAATCGTCTTTCTGGTTCAGAATCAGATGTGAGAATATTCCAAAATAATATGTTGCCGCCTCCCCTTCAATTCCTCTTACGCTATCAATTGAATCTGTGTTCAAGACCCTTAACTTACACCTTCGGAGATTTTCCGCCGCATTTTCCACAACATCGTCTGAACCATTGTCACGAATGAACCTACGAAGAATATTACGATAATTATGTATCTTTCCTCCGATAAACAATTTGCTGAGGTGAAGGGAATAATCTGGATCATCGGAATAATTGTATTGTGCCTTCCTCAATAAAACATTGCCTTTTGTCGGACCTTGCGAACGACTTATGTAACGACCTTGTGGAGAAAGAAACGTAAGGGATACCCCGCTATCGGCACATAACTTCATTACCCCTGGACTTGCTCCCATATATCCGAATGTCACTATCTGCTCAATGTTGTGAATCGGTATACGGAATATCTCCTCCTGATTTACAGAGACAACAACATTCAGCCCATCCTTGCTCAAATATGCTTCAGGGGTAGTCACATACAAAGTATTAAGTAATATTCTCATATAGGTTTCTGCTTAAATACGTTACAACTTGAGTACAATCATTCGTTTCCGGAAGGCAAATGTCTTTTAGAGAACAGTTTTTGCAATGGGGTCTCTTCGTGGCTTTGGGGATGTCGCCGCTTGTGAATATTCTATGCATTTCTTTGGCGCATCGCATCGTGGTTGTCCGCAAAACATCGGACATTTCAACCGTTTCACGACGCTTCACCTCATCGTAATAGAGGGCTCCACGAGGAATATGAATACCATACATTTCTTCCAGACATAGAACTTGAGCCGCCAGTTGTACTTCGTCTCTCTCATCAGGTTTACTATGTCCCCTTTTATATTCAATAGGATAAGGCTTCCAAAATCCTTTGTATTTATTATGGGTGATCGAATCCTCTCGGGAGTCGGAAGGAATAAGTTCCACCGCATCCGTGACGCCATACAGCCCTAGCTCCCTTGAGGCGATATGCAAAGAGCGGAGAGTGATTACGTCTCCATTTTTCTGGCGGTAGAAAGGATTGTCAACGTTACTATGCAGAATACTCCCCTCCGTCGTCAGCTTGTTCTCAGCCCATTGTTGTTCGATGTGAATCAATGCCCATTGCCGGGGACAGAACATAAAGTGCTGAATCCCCGACAACATTAGCATTTCTTCTTCTGAGTACATAGAACGACGCTATATGAGTTCTTTCACTGTGACACCGACAGGAATCGATTCTTCTTCAATCGTCACCTTATAGTCACGGAACGATCTTGGGGCACTCTCTGTTACTTTTTCTATCTTTACCAGATCGAAGAGTTTATTGGCCGGCGCATTGCCAAGTTCGGAATCGTGACGGAACACAATAAGCTTCTGTGCGCTCATCAAACCGCGAGCGGCCGAACGATCCGCATCGAACATATTTTTCAACGCCTCGAAGAATAATTGAAGATCTTCTTCAGAGAAGCCTGTCTGTTTCGCAAGGTTAGCCGAGACGAAGCCGTGACACACATAGAGACCGTAAGGTATTGTGGCTTTGCGACCCATAGTGTGATTCTCTCCCTTTTGGCTCTCGGCCTCTTTTTGTGTCGCAACCGCAACCCTGGTTATGGAATGCTCAGCTGTGGCAACCGGGTCGACAGAACGAGCGAAGGTCAGTTGTATAGGGCCTCTAACCTGACCGGCATTCTTTCCTGTTGACATTACAGCACCAAAGGTTCGTATGTCATAGTAGTTCTTGCACATGAAACGTCGCGCGGCGGCTGTCTTGTCCTTTGCGTCCTTGACACCCTTTACCACAGAGTCATCATGGGCTTTGTCTATCTCATCATTGAGAATAGCTTTTTCTTTGATGAATATGTCATAGCCCTCTGACAAGCCTTTCGCAACCTGTACATAATTACGAACCTTACGCTTCAAGCACACATCTGTCACCAGTCCCATACCAGTTTCGGCATCCACGCGAGGCAGATTTCCCGCATCCGGATCACCGTTTGGATTACCATCCTGTACATCGAAAACGTAAACGAAATCGATTCTGTTGTTTAATTCAGTCATAATATTTTAAATTTTAAGCATTTACACTTTCGTCATTATTATTCTCTTCTTTTTTATTAAAAAAGTCTTGCCTCTGGTGATAATATCCCACAAAGAAGCGACCTTGGTCTTGAAGGTCAAGGTGCGCCGGGAACCCATCAGAGGAGATTTTGTCGATTATCTCTTGCTTCAACTTCTCATAGAACACTTTCTTTCCCTCATTTGACAAATTCTCCAAATGGTGGGAAGAAAGATTGAGTATCGTTGCGAACACCGAGGATGGTGTTGAGCTGGCAGCATTCATATAGCGTTCGCGGATGCTGCTGATCCCGTTTGCATCTTCTTGAATTCTGTCAAGAACTGCAAAGAGGCGGCCACACAGGTAGCCCTGATTTGTGTTACGTTTGTCCAACATGATTTCCATTCTTTTATCATTAACATTTTGTCTGTTCAAAAATGCCTTTATGATGGCTATACGAGTTATTCGAGCAGCATTGCCGTCACCACTTTCTGCCCTTATCCGACGTATACATGCGGAAAGGAGGGTATAAGGGTAAGGTGTCCCCAAAAAGATGCTTTTGATGATTGATTCAGGAAGATTCGGCGTCGCCTCGGACTGCTTGCCTCCTAAAGTGACCGCTGAAAGAATATCCTTTATTCCCATATATGGCTTTCTATCCTTGCGCGTGTCGATTATCTCCATATCGTCGAAATGCCGAAGAATCTTCCCGGCAAAATCCCGCAAAGGTGTTTCTGACCAATAGACCACCGCTATCCGAGCGGAATTGGGGGCAAGTCCAAGAATGTAGAAACGATCTTCCAGACTTGTGCTCAAACTACCCGAATAAATCGCGGTAAAGACTTTTCTTACTTGTTCTATCTTCGCATTAGGATTGTCTTTCTTCTCTTCCGAATATCCCAGCAAATCAAAGAGGCTTTCTTCCGCTTGTTCCGCAGCCTTGTCATTTGAGGATGCCCAAAAGACGAACGTACGGTTGCCTACCGTAAATTTGTTGCGTGAATCTCTACGCAGCATCGTGTTGAGAGCTGTCGTGTAGGCAAATTCGGCCTCGTGTGAGATCGGAGCGTTGCCGCACTTTTCTTTTCCGTAAGAGTCATAGCCGGAATTAACCTGAAAAGCGACCAATTTCGCAGTTGCCTGACTTCCTTGAATCATTGTGGCTGTTGTGGTGTCAACAAGTTCTCCTTGAACACCCGTCACCATGCAGAGACCACGGCTGTTATCATTCCTTGTACCCTCATTTGTTTGCATGAGTTCTTTCTTCTCTGCCAGGATTCTCAAGTCTCCTTCAATCCTAAAAGAAAAAACCGAATACTTCTTTGATAAATTCTTTTTAATGTCTTCCCATAATGGATCTTGCTCTACTTCTGAATGGATAGCCTCTCTTCCCTGCGCATAGAAGTTCATCAGCGTCCGAATGTCAGAATTATCAGGCATCCTATCCAGAATTGACTGAACCTTCTCAACAAATGTATTGAAATACAACTGATTCTTTTCACTATCATCTTTATCTGAATAACCAAGCACATAGGCACTGTTATCATAAAGGTAGTTGGCGACAGCGGCACTTGACCTGCTCACGTGTTTTTTGACAAGATAGACTCTTCCGATGGTCTTGTCCGTTCTACAGTCCTCAAAGCGAAGGAATTTGCCTTCTTTGGAAATGACAATGACAAAGCCTATTTCCTTCTCTTCCATTCCCGGCGCCGGAAGGTTGCCGCACCTGTTATAATAGTCATATAACGCTTTCAGTATCATCTTAACACCTCCTTGCTATCAATTGGCGGAACAGTGATTACTCCTTGCCTCATTTCAGCACGATAGAACAAGGCTTGAATATCCTTAGGATTGGAGAAATCCATGTCATAGAGCATAATTCCGAAGTCTCTGTCTCCTCCTTTGTCTGTAGGCAATGCCGGATCTAACTCTTCCGCATTCACATCCACCAGACGAAATGACGCAGAAAATTCACGTGTGCCAAGGTAAGGCTGATTGAAGCATTGACCCTTGCCCGCTCTACGCTCAAACATCTGGTAATACTTCATCGGGTTCTCATCCTTTCCTGGTTCATGAGCGAACAGGTCGCCCTCCTCAATGCGTTTTCTAATTGGACGAAACTCCATTCTTGCCCAAATACGATAACGCACATCCTTAAGCAAAAGGGTGTTCTTCATCTGTCTTTGTTCTTCGATGAAGATCGGAGATCTGCCTGCAACCGCTCCGACTTCATTTCTACGGATTGATGTCCACTTGATTGGGTTCAACACTTCGATTTTGGTAATCTGCCAATGTATGGCCGGTTTCCAGAAAATCGCCTCGAAGATGGCACGTGCCGCTGATGGGGTGATCACATCATAACTTACCCGCTCCACCTTCAGTTCCGGCCTGGTGAAGCAAGCCATGTCGCCCCACACCTCCAAGCAGTATTCCTTGTCTGAATATTCCATATCGCCATTAATTTGTTTTGTCAGGATTGTCTTTGTTTTCTATCTCTTCCACAGGCTGTTGAGCCTCAAAGAACCTTCTTGCGGAAAGAGGTGACACGACCTTGCGCCCTGTCTTTGATTCCAGATTTTCTCTGGCCACACGTGCCACGTCACCACCTTCTTTCGCACACACCTTGTTTTCATCCAGCGTCTGAGGGTTCTTCGCTTTTGTGATGCTGGTAGCAGAGAGTTCCGCAAGCATATTCAGCACAAGTTCCTCATTTGTCATATTGTCACGCAAGTTTTCCTTCTTCAGACCTTTGAATCGCTTGTAGTCTTTAGCCGTTCTGCCGGCCCAGGCCTGATAAATGATGTCCGTTAGAGAAGCGTATTGAATGCCCTCCTCAACATTGTGCGACTTCCATTGGTCTGTCAAGTCCTTGCGAATCTCGATGCTCTTCAGGCGTTGGTTGATCCAGTTGTCGGAATAACCCAAACGCTTGTAGTCCATCATCGCTTGCTGGATGCTCAATTCCGGATCCTGCATCTGATCCAGACGTTCGGCACCAACTTTTGCCAGCCATATCTTAAATGGCTCTGCCTTGGGCGACGGGATAGACTGAATGATACGCAGAAGTTGCTCTGTATCTGCGACATCAGTCATACGCATCTTGCCGTCTGCCGCCGGCAATTTCAACTGGTTACAATTTGTAACCGGTTCATTTCCTTCTTTTATAAGTCTGTTTTTCAAGACTTTCCAATAGTTGCGTGCAAGTTGGTAGTCATCGTTGTCCGTCAAGACAGCCACCACATCAACTATTGAGAAATACCACTTCTCATTATCTTCATCCCAAACGGAGCGTATCTGGTTTCCTCCGAATAGTTTTACTGAATTTCTCTTTATCATACCGTTTTCCTTATATGACTATAGATTCATTTGTCCAACGATTCTCTGTACGTAAGCCAATGTGTTCATCATACTGTCCCGCATACTCGACAACATAGACACCCTCGACTTTCTCGGAAACAACACCCATGCTGCATAAGGCGTCAAAGTCCCGTTGATAAACGTTCACACTGTAGTCGGACAGTCTCTTCATCAACATATAAGACGGACCATGCTGCGTCAGCTTCCTCACCAACTCGGTGCTGTCATTCCAACAAACTATGACATTCTTCCCTGTGTCCTCTATCAACCGGAACTCTTTTGCGGCAGTCTCAAAACAAGGGTCTTTTTTATAGAGATAATCCTTGATGTTTTTCTTGTCGAAACTCTCTTTCCGGCAATATAATTGCCTAAAGTACAACTTCATAGTAGAGGGATCGAACCAATCGTGATCTCCAACTATGCTCTTTCTCGCATTATTGCCATCTTGAATATCACCTTTAGGAAGATTGTGTTCATTTGCAAGGCTGAACACGTATGTAGTACCGCTGTTCAGGTTGCCTTCCCGATTGCATCTTCCGGCTGCTTGCAGGACAGAGTCAAGTCCTGCCTCCTGTCGAAAGACAACAGGGAAGTCTATGTCAACTCCCGCCTCTATCAATTGCGTGGACACAACACGGATGATCTCATTTTCGTCATCTTTAAGGGCGGTCTTGATCTTTGCTATGGTCTCACGTATGTGAGCCGGACACATCATCTTGGAAAGATGCAGAGTGACACCTTCTTGTGGGAGACGCTTGTAGAGTTCTTTCGCATCATTTCGAGTGTTTACAACACAAAGCACCCTTTTATGCCGTGTCAGCATCCCGGCCACTTCATCGTAGGTTTTCCCTTCGTTGTCAATGTCGAGCCTTACTCGCCGCAGCTTATCATGAAGCCGGAAATTCTCCGGAATGATCTCCTTGATTTCGTTTATTCCCGAAAATGACGCCTTGGGGTTGCATCCCTCAATGACACCGCTCAAGACAGGCTGACTGGCAGTAGTGAACAAGACGGACATCTTGAACAGTTTGTTGTATGTCTTCAAGGAGTCAACAATGGGCTGTAAATAATCAACCTGAAGCGTCTGCACTTCATCCAATATAATGACGCTGTTCACTATGTTATGCAGTCTGCGGCAAACAGACGGTCTGTTGTCAAACATAGACTCGAACAGCTGCACATTGGTTGTCACAATTATCGGATAATCCCAGTTTTCGGTTGCTAACCTCATCCGTTCCCGAAGCCTTTCGTCTCTAATTTGTTCAGGGTCGGCATTGCTATGATGTTCCAGTACGTTTTCTTCTCCGAAGATATTCCTCAGGATGGATGCGGTCTGTACTATGATGCTCGTGTAAGGAATCGCAACGATCACCCTGTCTTGTCCATTATGAATGGCATGCCTCATCGCCCAAACCAATGAGGACAGCGTTTTGCCGCCTCCTGTCGGAACCGTTAAACTGTAAAAGCCAATTGGAGACTCTGAAGTCCTGATGCATTGGTTCTGTACTTCGTCCCTGACATGGTTGACCGCGGAATCTGTGGCATTTGCCTTTAGTTCAAGAAGGTAGTTCTCCAGCTTTGGAAGCAGTTCAGTCAAGGTCGCCTTCCCCGAACGTAGTTCAGAAGAAGTCTTATCCATAAAAGACTCTGTGTCAAGGTAGTCCGCATCCACCAAGCAGGAAAAGAGCATGCGTGCCAAATGGTGAAAATCATTTGGACTAAGAACAAACGGAGGTTTGTTTAACTTGATTGTTCCGATGTCTGTGTTAATCTCCGGGGGGAGTTGCCCGTCATGGTTCTGATCCATCTCCTTTTTGATAGCAGCATCAATCTCATCGGAATCGTGCAAGCCAGAATGGTGAGAAAGTATTTGATTAACGATCAGATTGTCCGCAGACTTTCCATATTGCTTCCCTGCGATGGCGCCACCGACATAGGCATGATGATAATTGCCGATGACCTTAACCTCGGGCGAATACCCGCTCACCTTTTTAATATGCTGCTGAAATGCATTGGACTCCTTGCCTTTGTCGTGAAGAAAGCCTATAAGTCCACCCCAAGATGACATCCCGAACTCGCCGGCAAACCGAGACGCCAATCCAGCAACACCAGCACAGTGTTCCTCATTGGACTGAATTTTCCAACGATTATCGTCTTCCTTGAATAAATGTGCTATTATCATTGCTCGCAAGTATATTTCATTATGTAGTCAGAGTATTGTTCAGGATTGAGTCGATCCTTTTTTCGCGCCCCAAAGTTTCAGGGATGGGATAGGTGCCCCATCCTTTCTCGCGAGGGTTCTTGCTGATTCTTTCTTCAAACCACCAATGATAATGCTCGTCGGTAATCATTCCCAGGTCATGTGCCTCGTGTACCTGTGCCGCAACAGACACACCATAAATCTCCTTTAAGTCAATCATTTCCGCGAGGGTCAAACACTCCCTTTCCTCATTCCCGAATTCTTCAATAAAGGTCTTTTGAGGAAACAGGAAGAAACCGGAAAACCTGTCGCACAGTTTCTCTTCGTCCGCATCCCCGCTGAAATCAAGCAACAGATGTCCCAGCTCGTGGCAGACAGTAAAACGCAAACGTTCGACGGTGGTCTTTTCCGGTCGGACATCAACTAGGATCAGAGGATACGTGTTGTTCGCCCATGTGCTCAGGCCAAGAATGCCGTCAGGCAACTCCATTGCCTTGACCTTGAGTCCCTTTCGTTCCAGCAGCCTCAAGATGCAGGGCAACGGGCCGTCCCCGCAGTTCCATTGTTCACGTAAAAGGAGTGCGGCCTTGGCGACATCTTCAGCCTTGGTGATCCTAAGTTCCGAAAGCGGATTTGAAAAGCGTACTGCCATGCCGCTCTCTTTTTCTTTGGCGAGGTATTGCTCCGTCCAGAAAGATAGAATCGCCTCAAGGCGGGCGGTCTCCACATCGGAGAGAACTCCTCCTGATGTCCTGCGCAGCATAGGGGTATCTATCTCTAAATCAGCACCAGAAAAGAAAGCCTCGCCTATGTCCAAAGCTTTGGCTAGGGCGGCAAGTGTGCCACGTTTGGGGTACATCACCCCGGCTTCATATTTAGATAAACTTTGTTTGGTGATGGCACCGTTGGTTTTTGCGGCAAGTTTGTCCATGCTCAATCCGCAAAGCAAACGCGCTTCACGCAGTCTTATATGAAACAAGTCATTAGTCATAGCGATACTGTTTGTTGACAAATATAGTATTTTTATCATATATTGTCAACAAATTTCTTACATTCGTGAGGGAGTCTCTGGTATATCTGGGATAAAGCCCAAAAGTCTGCGTTTGGGCATGCTTCGAAAGTATTTAAATGGAATTGACATCTGTCCCCTGAGCTGCATCCAGGAAGTACTCCTTCGCCACATAGCGTTGTTGGACGCCATCGCATGTGTTTCTCTGGTCTGAGTGGACCAGGGTCTGGGGAGACTGTCTTAAAAGCATAATTACCACCTTCGAGGATTGAAAATTCGTTGTCGCCCTTGTATAAGGGTACAGACTTTTTAACTCTCGCCGAGACTTCTAAGACAGTATGTGGAGGCATGGCGGTCTACGAGCTTCGCGCGCCCTATCCGGGTGAATGGCCGCCATAACCTCCAAACACACCGGAACTCAACGTGACACAAATCCTTATCATCTTCATTAGCATTAATCTTTCACTCGGCTCTGCACCTGACAGTGGCGGGTAACGCACTTATTATCATGTGGTTAAACACTCGCCTTAAGTGCGGATTCGCTAAAGGCAAGCGATTAAAATATTTATTACCAACCGCTTACAAATCACGAAAATATTCCCTTCCCGCTTGTGGCTGGGCACCGGGCCATAGATGTGGCCTGCGTTCAAGGGCAGTCCGAGACAGGCTGACAATCGAGGGATTGAATGACATTTTCTCCATAAAGTGTCATCGAAACCATCTTTATGCAGGTCATGCACGACAATTTGGTAAAAGAATGTCGTCCATTCCCCGTCACCTGAATGCCAGCCCGAGTCCAGGTGCCTTGCAGGGTACAAGCAGAGGCGAGACCTTATCAGGGTCGCCCCGTGCCGAGGTGAGCAGCAGGGGAAGAGCTCGCTCTTTACCTTCAAACAAACAATTCAAAACAGCTTCTAAATGCTTGGAAGGCACATTCAAGTGAAAAACTTGTGTCTTCGCATTTGAGTTTTTCAGTCCGGGCCGGCTTCCACCAATGCAGATTTGAGATGTGGCTGAAAGAGTTATGAAATATTCTCGCCGTCCTGTTCCATCTGCGCCGTTCGTCCGGTGGCTTGCGCTTTGGCCGGACAAAATGCGGAAATCATGCGCCATGTCCGGCAAGCAAGGCTTTCACCGGACAAACTATTGTGTCAACTCAGCAAACTGCCCAGAAGTACCAGATCTGCGCGATGGAACTATTGAACCGACTGGCGGTATGCCTTCGACAAACAGCCTAATTGCTCATCAGCGTTTACTTTGATGTTGGCGCGAAACAGTTAAAAGTCAATCATCATGATCGTTTCCGTTCTTTTACACAGGGTTTTGGACTCGAGCCCTTACGCTGGTGGATCAAGCCAGCCGATGAGCAAGCCGTGTTCTTTTACACAGGGTTTTGGACTTGAGCCATTGCTGCATCCGATGGACAAGCCCTATAGACAACCACAAAAAAGTGACCCACAGACACCTGTGAGCCACTTTTTTTTGCGGAGAGAACGAGATTCGAACTCGTGATACGGTTACCCGTATGCAGGTTTAGCAAACCTGTGGATTCAGCCACTCTCCCACCTCTCCGGATGTTCTGGCCGAACGGTTGTCAAACCTTTCGTCGCTATTTGGACTACAAAGATACAAATTTTTCTTGTTTTCCAAGAATCTTGTTGAAAATCTCGACAAAAACAGCACAAAAGGCAACAGGTAGGTAGCAGTCGGGTAGCAGTCGGGTAGCATCAGGGCAATAGACGGGTAACAGACGGGTAATATACGGACAGTCGCCGTGTGCAACAAACAGACAGGCAATAGACGGGTAGCAGTCGAGTAGCAGCAGGTCAGCAGGCGGGCTGTCATCGGGGACCTCTACCGGCAAGGGTCAGCTATTCTGAAGCTTGAGAGTCAAGGCTATGAAATCCTCCACGCTCAGACGCTCGGGACGCAGGTCGAAGACAGGATCGGACAAAAGATCCGGCCGGATCAACGGCTTGAGGGAGTTGCGTAGCGTCTTGCGGCGCTGGCCGAAGGCGGTCTTGACCACCGTGCGGAAAAGCTTTTCGTCACAGCCGAGGGCCGTGCGGGAGTTGCGGGTGAGACGGATCACGGCGGACTGGACCTTAGGTGGAGGGTTGAACGCTCCAGAACCCACAGTGAAAAGATATTCAATGTCATACCACGCCTGAAGGAAGACGGACAGGATGCCGTAGGTCTTGGTGCCGGGCTTCTCGGCGATGCGCTCTGCGACCTCCTTCTGGATCATGCAGACCACTTCAGGGATGCGGTCGCGGTGCTCAAGGATCTTGAAGAATATCTGCGAGGAGATGTTGTACGGGAAGTTCCCGATCACTGAATATTCCCCCTCGAAGATGCCGTCAAGATCCATCTTAAGGAAGTCACCCTCAATCAGGCTGTCACCCAATTTCGGGAAATGCTTCTTCAGATAGACAACAGACTCGCCGTCAATCTCAATGACTTTCAACGCCAGTTCCGGACGTGGCAGCAGGTACTGGGTCAGGACTCCCATTCCAGGGCCGACCTCCAACGCCTGATGCCCCTCAAGAGCCCCGACAATGTTCTTCGCAATACTCTGGTCAGTCAGAAAATGCTGGCCGAGCGCCTTTTTCGCACGTACTTCCATAGGGACAAAGATACTGAATATTCTTCGATTCTGTAGCCGTGAAGAGTAAATGGTTGCTGATGAATATCTTGACCACTTCCCTTCGGTGAGATCAAGCGGAAGAGTAATAGCTATATTTCTGAAAACCAGCGCATTAAGCACCACCAATTGATACAGAGTGAGTGACAGGTAAGATATTCTTAATAAACCAGATAGCAACTCCTCTTTGGCAGAAACCGACTAAAGGCAGCAGCGTTATCCATTATTACCCAATACTTTACACTATCCATAACGGTTACGGCTCACATGGAAACAGATCACTTCGACAGGCTCAGTGACCGCCGAGGTGACTGCTCAGCGACCGAAAAGGTGATTGTATGCGACCGAGATGATCGCTCGGTGTACAAAAAGGAGTTTCTGTGTCAGATGTCAAGATTGTCCACTGATCCGTCACACATTTTTGGCGGTGGTGCAGCGGTTGACGAGGTAGGCGATGGAGACGTACGGGATGCCGGAGTTGGCGGCAAGGCCGATCTCGCAGGTACGGCTGTTGGAGTAGCCGACCGGGATGCCTTTGACCTGGTCTTTGAGCTTGCGAAGGGCGTACTTGTTGAGTTCCGGGTGGATCATTCCTTTGTCGCCGGCGAAGCCGCAGCAGCCTACGCCTTCTGGAACAATCACGTTGGTGGAGCACATGCGGGCAAGTTCAAGCATCTTGCCGGTCTTGTGCATCAGGCGCATCGAGCAGGTGAGATGAATGGCTACCGGGATGTCGGTCTGGTGGAAGTCCAGCCTGTCGATCAGGAAACCAAGGATGAATTCGGACGGTTCGTAGAGCCGCATCTTCTTGATCTTGTGCTCCATACGATGAAGGCAGGGGCTTTGGTCGCAAAGGATAGGGTAGCGGCCTTCCTCGCTGGCTTTCCAAAGTGCATCCTCGAGTTCCTTAGTCTTTCTGTCGGCGATTTCGGGCATTCCTTTGCTTTCCCAGATCGTGCCGCAGCAAAGAGAGGACATATTCTCCGGGAATATGACCTCGTAGCCGGCTTTGGTCAGAAGTGAGACCATCTCCTCGACGAGAGGCTTGTCCACGGCGTGGTGATGCTTCGGAAGGCCCATCATCTGGTTGATGCAGCTCGGGAAATAGACCACCTTGCAGACGGTCGGTGTTCCTGTGGCCGCTTCAGATGTTTGCGAGTCCAGGCTCATGGACAGGCTCCCCAACCTGGCAGGTTCCGTGGCCGCTTCGGATGTTTGCGAGTCTGGGCACTTGGACAGGCTCCCCAACCCGGCAGGTTCCGTGGCCGCATAGTCAGTCGAAGCGCCATCGTGGCCAAAGGCGGCGGAACTTACCAAAGCCCTGAGCGATTTAGGAATATTGTAGGCCTTAGGGGTGGCAGGAGTCCAAAGCGGAATACGTATGGCGTTGTGCAGCCAGCGGCATAGGCCGCTCATGGCAAGGTCACCAAGCACGGTCTCGCCGGCCGTGGCCATCCTCAAAGCGCCGCGAAGGCCACTCTTGACTCCGGCGTAATGACCGGCGACGAAGTTCCAGAAACCGTGGCCGAAAGAGCCCGCGGGCATATTCACTCTCCTCAGCTGATGAGTCAGGTCGGCCACATTGATGCCCATCGGACACGAGGTCGAGCAAAGGCCGTCCCCGGCGCAAGTCTGCTCCCCCGTGTAGGAATATTCCTTCTCAAGCGTCCGCAGACGAGTCTGTTCCGAGGCGGTCGGATCCGGCAACTCCCGCAGGGCGGTGATCTCACGTTGCGTGGCGATCCTGGTCCGGGACGAAAGCGTGAAGCCGCAGGAAAGGCAGTTCACCTCGCAGAATCCGCACTCGATGCATTTGTTCAGTTTCTTGTAGATCTCCGCCAACTCAGGCTCGACAGCCTTGCTGTCATCCGCCCATGGTTTCAGCACCGGCAACGCCTTGAAATTCTTCAAGAAGCACTCCGGATCATCGTTGAAGATCACACCAGGATTCAGAAGCCCGTGAGGGTCAAACAATTCCTTCACCCGCTTCATTATCCCGAACGCCTTCCCGCCCCACTCGTACTTCACGAACGGAGCCATATTCCTGCCCGTTCCGTGCTCGGCCTTCAAGGAACCGTCATATTTCCCGACCACCATCTCCGCCACGTCGCGGATCATCGCCTCATAGCGCCTCACCTCCGCCTCGGAATCAAACGACTGGTTGATGATGAAATGGAAGTTGCCCTCAAGGGCGTGGCCGTAAATGCAGGAATCGTCGTAGCCATGCCTGTCCAGCAGCGCCGAAAGATCCACCGTCGCGTCAGGCAGATCCTCGATGTGGAAGGCGATGTCCTCGATAAGGCAGGTCGTCCCTTCGCGGCGCATTCCTCCGACGGACGGGAATATTCCCGAACGGATGGCCCAGTAGTTCCCCGTAATGGCAGGATCGCTACTGAATATGAACGAGTTGCCCTCCGCGTCATTCAGTACGGCAAAACGGCGCAGAACCTCGGAGAGTTTGCCGATGTTGGCATCCAAGTCCGTCTGGTCAGCACCCGTGACGCGAAGCAGGAGAGCGGTCAGATCCTTGTCGGGATATTCATTAAGCATCGGGTCATCTACTGACGCAAGCGACCGTTTGTCAAGCAGTTCAGCGGCATCAAGCACCGCAGGATTGATTTCTTTTCTGAGCGCCACAACGGCCTCGGCAGCCTCCCTTATCGTCCCGAAATAGACCATCGCTGAAGCTTCCTTGGACGGCAGCGGCAGAGTCTTCATCGTGACCTGGCTCATAAACGCCAGCGTACCCTCGGAGCCGACCAGCAAATGGGCGATTATGTCGAACGGATCTTCAAACCTGATGAAAGGGAATATGTTGAGTCCGGTGACGTTCTTTATTGAGTATTTGTACCTTATGCGTTCGGAGAGTTCCTTGTCGGCAAGGATTCCGTTCCTCAGTTCCTCGATTCCTTTGATGAAATCCGGATGGCTGGCCCTGAAAGCCTCTCTGGAGGTCTCGTTCCCCGTGTCCAGCACCGTTCCGTCAGCAAAGACCATCCGCTCGCTCTCCAGTTCCTTGTCGCTGTTGGCGTGGGTTCCGCAGCTCATTCCGGAAGCGTTGTTCATCACGATTCCGCCGACCATACAACTTCCGATCGAGGCCGGATCCGGGCCGAATTTCCGACCATAAGGCTTCAGGATGGCGTTCACCCTCGCCCCTACGATTCCCGGTTCGAGGGTTATCTCGGAAGCGTCCTCCGAAACCATGTATCTTTCCCAGTTCTTTCCCGCCACGATCAGCACGGAATCGCTGACAGCCTGACCCGAAAGGCTGGTTCCGGCGGCACGAAAAGTCACCGGGACATCAAACTTCGATGCCGCCTCAAGGATCTTCGAGACTTCTTTCTCATTGGACGACCGGATGACAATCTTCGGCACAAGCCTGTAGAAACCAGCGTCGGTGCCCCAGGCGAAGCGCCTTATCTCATCGGTGTAGAGTGCGTTCTTGGGCACGAATTTCCCTACTTCCTCAAGGAAACGTGAATATTTCTCTTCCATATTCAAGTAAGATACACTACTATGTAATACATCATCATTCCGCTGGCAATCAACTTGATGCCGGTTCCGCAAAGGAATCCCATAAAGGCTCCGAGGGCGGATTTGGCGGATTCCCAGCCGTTCTTGTCAGCGAAAACCAACTCGGCGAGAAACGCTCCAAGAAGAGTGCCGAGGATGATTCCGACCGGCGGGACGAAGAGGCCGACAAGCATCCCGGCTATGGCTCCCCGGCCAGCGGCTTTAGTTCCGCCCGTGACCTTGGTGAACCAGGACGGCACAATGTAGTCGATGATCGTCACGGCCGCAGTGATTCCCAGCCAGACGAGCAGAAATGTCAGCGACATCGGGTCGCCGGCCCCGTTCGTGCCTTTGCCCCAGAAATAGAGAATCATCAGCCCGACCCAGCTGACAGGAGGACCGGGCAGGGCGGGAACAACACTCCCGATGATGCCGACCACTCCTGCCAGCACGGCAAGGATGATGACCAAAACACTCATTAATATTCTATGATTTATATTCCTAAGCCATAGCGGCCTCGACATCGTCCGGCCGGATCGGAAGGCGGTTCGGGCCTGTGCGGCGCGCGCCGTCCTCTGTCACAAGCACATCGTCCTCCAGACGGATGCCACCGAAGTCGAGGTAGTCGTGCTCCAGCTTGTAATAGTTCACGAAGCCCTTGTCGCGCTTCTCGCTCTTCCATTTCTCGATGAGGGCCGGAATGAAGTATATTCCCGGCTCATCTGTGATGACATTGCCCGGAACAAGTCGGCGTGCCATTCTGAGGCTGCCGAGGCCGAGCTGCGTGGAGCGTTTCTGATCCGGATCGTAACCCACGAGATCCTCTCCGAGGTCCTCCATGTCGTGAACGTCAAGTCCCATATTGTGGCCGAGTCCGTGAGGCTGGAACAGTCCGGCGATGCCTTCGTGAAGCATATTGTCCAGATTGCCGCGCACGATGTCCAGAGATCTGAGATCCTCCAGCATCAGCTTGGCGACGGCCAGATGAACGTCCCTATAGGCGACTCCCGGCTTTGTCAGATTGAACGCCAACTCGTTGCAGTCGCAGACTATCTGATAGATGTCCCTCTGCTTCTGGGTGAACTTGCCGCTGGTCGGCAGGGTGCGGGTGAAATCAGAGGCGTAGTGCATATTATTCTCGGCACCGGCGTCGATCACCATCAGCTTGCCAGGCTCGATGACCTTGTCGTGCAGATGATTGTGCAGAGTCTCACCATGCTGGGTAAGGATTGTCGGGAACGACACGCCCCAACCTTCGCTGAGGGTCACACCCTCCATCTTGCCGACAATCTCCTGCTCGATGATCCCGACCTTGACGCTGTTGCGGGCCACAGTATGCATCCTCTGTCCGAGAGCTCCGGCATCGTCGATCTGCTCGATCTCGCACTGTTCCTTGACAAGCCTCATCGAGATGACAGCCTGCACGAGTTCCTTGGAGGCGTGCTTGCCGCCGTCCTCGTCGATAGGGGCGACACGGGCCACATCCTCATTGGATATTCCCACAAGGGAGGCGAGTTTCATCGTGTTGTAGTAGCGGCTCGGAGGAAGGAAATGAATATTCCTGCCTGTGGCCAAAGCCTTAGTGACGGCGATGTTCAGAGAACCGTAAGATGCTGAATGATTTACGCCAACCTCGGCGGCCTTGGAGGCGACCGATGGCTGAGGTCCCATCCAGATGATGTCTCCGATCTCCACATCGTCGGCGAAGATGGTCTCCTCTCCGCTGTCAAGGTCCAGGATGGCCGCATAGCGTGGCTCGTCGAGTCCGAAATAGTACAGCCAGGATGAGTCCTGACGGAATTTATAGGCGTTGTCCTTGTACTGGGCGGCCGCTTCGACGTTGCCCACGAACAGGGCTATTCCACGCTTCCCCTGCGGAGCGGTCTGCGCCATCTTCTCCAACAGAGCCTTGCGTCTTGCGATGTAGATCTCTTTTGCGAACATATTCTTAGGTCTTTATGTGATTGAACTTCGGCAAGCCCTGTCTGCGGCCACAGAACCTCCGTGACAGCCAAGGCCTCAATTACAAATATACAAAATTGATATGTAAATTGACACTTAGTAATCCTTAAAAAATAATTTGGATTTGTCGCCACTTCTATAGCAGTGGTGTCATATAGATCGGAAGGAACACATATCCGTTTTCTTCTTTATAATCCTGGGTATAAATTACGTAAGGAACATGAAGTTGTTTTTTGAACTTTTCACGGAATTTTGACAAGGATGAGAAGCTGGAATACTTGCCAGATTTCACCTCAACCGGGCAAATGTTATGGGCGTTTGTCAATGTCGGCTTTTCTACAAGGAAGTCAACCTCCATCCTGTCCTCAGAGACCGTTGAATAATTGCTATAGAAATACAAAGAGTGACCGCTTGCAACAAACATCTGGGCGACAATGTTTTCCATGAGCATCCCTTCATTGATTTCCAACTTGCCAAGAAGAAGTTTCTGATACAGCTCCTCGCCTTGGATAGTCTTCTCATCGAACGCGTGAGAAATCAGGAGCCCAGTGTCTCCAATATAACATTTGAAAGTCCGGTCATCTCGTTTCAGTCTCATGCCTACCTGAGGTTCCGTAACACCATTGCAGATATTCACAAAACGAGCGTCCTTCAGCCAAAGGAACGATGACTCATAGCTTCTGTATCTCGCGCCTTTACCCAAACTTGCAAGGCGGAACTTCTTCTCATGTTTCTGAAGCTCGCCCGGTATCTGATCCCACACCGCCTTAACCTTTTCCGTGTACCCATTGACGTGCTTGTCAATGCTACGACGGTACAGTGCCAGAATATCTCGCTTCACCGTGTCCACTTTTCGGAATATCCCCGTTTCAACAAATTCTTTAACCGCCTGCGGCATTCCTCCGACAATCAGATACTGCCGGAACAGGGTCATCGCCTTACGGTGCATCGGGCCAAGCTGACATCGATTCTCAAAACACGTCTTGACGAACGGCATGGTCATCTCATCGCCCAACGCCCATAAAAACTCCTCAAAATCCATAGGGTACATTTGAAGAGGTCTCTCCTCGGAAGGCAAAAGAATATCCTCGGTGTTCTCATTGATGCTTACCAATGACCCGGTCTCTATGTAATCATACCTTCCGTCCGCTACAAGATGCTTGATGGCCTGACGCGCCATTGGATATTTCTGAACCTCATCGAAAATAATCAATGACTCTCTCTCGTACAGCTGGACACCAGCGACATTCTGCAAAAAGATAAGAAATGTGTCAGTTTCATTCAGATACTCATCAAAAACTTCCTTCATCGCTTTACCGATGTGCGCGAAGTCCACAAGAATATATGACTTGTACTCATTCTTGGCGAACTCCTCCACTATGAAGCTCTTTCCCACCCGCCTTGCTCCTTCCACGAGGAGGGCGACCTTGCCTTTCTCCTCGTTTTTCCATCTCAAAAGGGAATTATATATTTTCCTTTTCATAAATCACTGTTTTTCAAAGACAAATATAACACCTCTGCACCGAACAAACAAATTTAATCACCACATTATGCACCAAAACGAGATTTTTGAGATAGCATTATCGCACCAAACAAACAAATTTAATATTAAACTTTGTACTGCGCGTGACCTTCCCTGACCTTCCCTGAGAATGGTTGACACTTTTGGGGATGAACCGCGCGAGTGTGATAGAAATGAAAGTGTGGCCGAAGGACAATCCGGTCACACTTTCATGCTTTGTTTCACGTCGCTTCGACAGACCCGGCGACAGGACGGGAACTACTTCTCCTGCTGCGGACGGAGATCCAGACTGAGCTCGTCGAGCTGGGTCTGGTCGATCTTGGACGGAGCGTCGATCATCACGTCACGGCCCTGGTTGTTCTTCGGGAAGGCGATGAAGTCACGGATGGACTCCTTGCCGGCGAATAGTGTGCAGACACGGTCGAAACCAAATGCCAGACCTCCGTGAGGCGGAGCACCGTACTGGAAGGCGTGGATGATGAATCCGAACTTATATTCAGCCTCCTCAGGACCGATGCCCAGAACCTCGAACATTCTCTTCTGAACCTCCGCATCATGGATTCGAATGGAACCGCCACCGAGTTCTGTGCCGTTCAGCACGAAGTCGTAGGCATTGGCGCAAACCCTTTCGAGATCCTCTTTCTTGTCGCTGTAGAACAGGTTCATGTGCTCAGGCTTCGGTGCGGTGAACGGGTGGTGCATCGCGTAGAATCGTCCGTCCTCCTCGCTCCACTCAAGAAGCGGGAAGTCCACGATCCAAAGCGGCGCGAAGACCTTAGGGTCACGAAGGCCGAGCCTGTTGCCCATCTCGATACGCAGAACGCCAAGCATTGTCTGCACCTTGCGGTTGCTGTCGCCGGACATCACAAGCACCATGTCGCCGGTCTTGGCCTCGACGGCCTCGGCGATGACTTTCAACTCGTCAGGTGAGTAGAACTTGTCGATCGAGGACTTGACGGAGCCGTCGGCGTTGAGCTTGATGTAGATCAAGCCCTTGGCTCCGACCTGAGGTCTCTTGACCCACTCGGTCAGCTCATCGATCTGCTTGCGGGTGTACTCAGCGCCTCCCGGAACCGCGATGGCTCCGACGTAGGCAGCGTCCTCAAGAACGGAGAAGCCTTTGCCTTTCACCTTGTCTGTAATCTCGTGAATGGTCATCCCGAAACGGACATCCGGCTTGTCGGAGCCGTATTTGTCCATCGCGTCGTACCAGCTCATACGAGGCATAGGGTCAGGAATATCAACCCCGAGGACATTCTTGAACATCGTCCTCATCATTCCCTCGAACATATTCAGGACATCCTCCTGCTCGACGAAGGACATCTCGCAGTCGATCTGGGTGAACTCCGGCTGACGGTCGGCGCGCAGATCCTCGTCACGGAAGCAGCGGACGATCTGGAAATAGCGGTCGTAGCCGGCCACCATCAGGAGCTGCTTGAAGGTCTGAGGAGACTGCGGCAGGGCGTAGAACTGCCCCTGATTCATCCTTGAAGGGACCACGAAGTCACGGGCGCCCTCCGGGGTGGACTTGATCAAGTACGGAGTCTCAATCTCCATAAATCCCTGGCCATCAAGGTAGTTGCGAACCTCGTGGGCAAGCTTGTGCCTCAACGCCAGCGCTTTCTGGAGCGGATTCCTTCTCAGATCCAGATAGCGGAACTTGGCACGGAGATCCTCGCCGCCGTCGCTCTCGTCCTCGATGGTGAACGGAGGGGTGACGGACTTGTTGAGGATGTTGATCGCCTCAAGTTTGATCTCGATGTCACCTGTGTCCATCCTGGCGTTCCTGCTCTGACGCTCGACTACCTCACCGGTGGCCTGGATGACATATTCACGGCCCAAAGAGGTCGCTGTCTCCACCAAAGCTGCGTCTGCGTCCGCCTCAAGCACGAGCTGCGTGATGCCATAGCGGTCACGCAAGTCAATGAAAGTCATTCCGCCGAGCTTCCTGGACCTCTGCACCCAACCGGCGAGGGTCACCTTCTGCCCGACATTCTCAATGCGGAGTTCCCCGCACGTGTGTGTTCTGTACATATTGATATGTTTTGAATATTCTTCTTTCCGCGGCCCGCGTCTTTCCCCTGGCCCCGCAATCTGCAAAGTTAGCAAATTCTCCCCAAGAATGATTGAATATGCCTGATTTTCATTCAGCCCACATTCTGGCACCATAGACTACCCTCTTTCCTTCGTGGAGGGCAAAGCCTTTGTCATCAAGACAGAACACAGAGTTACTCCACGCCTGATGAGGGAGGAATAGCATCTATTAAATTATTAATATTCAACATGTTGCCCTCCATAGTATTTTCTACAGGCCTCTGAACGAAGGCCTCATTTCATTCCAAGGCACACTAGTAATATTTCAAGGTCAGGAATACTAATAGGTGTGAAGGCTGAAGCCTTGGGCTGAGGGGAGGTAGTTTACGCCCCACCAGCACATCTGGAGGAGAAGGAAGGAGAATATCAGGAGGAAAAGGGTGCGATGGAGAGCTTTGTTGGAGTGTGATGCCACTTCAATGGCTGGCGAGTTCTGTCGAGCTATGGCCTCTGAGCCTGCCGAAGTGACCGAAGATAAAGCAGAGCCTTGGCGGAGATGCATGTACAGAAGATAGCTGAGCCAGGTGGCGGCGGCCCAGGTTTCCTTAGGATCCCAGGTCCAGTAGTCACCCCAGGCCTGTTTGGCCCAGAGGGCACCCATCACTATGCCCATTGTGATGAATCCCCAGCCCATGCGCACCAGGGTGTCGCAGAGGCGCAGGTCGCCTTGAAGGGACGGTGACAGGGGACTTGCGGCCGCATCGACAGTGGCAGGAGTTGTTGACCCCGGGGCCGGAGCGGATCCCGCGGCTGAACGGCGGGTCAGCCAGAGAATACGGATGGCGAGGATGGTGGCGATGCCCATCACGGCGTAGGAAAACATATAGACGATGACGTGCGGGACGAACCACGGGCTGCGGAGAGCCGGCATAAGTTCTTCAGTGTGAATCTCTGGCTTGAATATGTTGATGCCGGCGAACATCACGGCCATCAGGCATCCGAACGGAAGTACCCAGCGGTAACGCCAACGAAGATACACCACGAGCCCGATCAGCGAAAGGAACAGGCTGAACCAAAGGCGGGTCTCCCCCATAGTGCGGAGAGGCGGACGCCCAAGCGAAATCCAGACCCCGACAATGAATGTCATGAATATGGCAGAGCCGCATCCGGCCAGAACGGCGGCCGGGAGCCTACGTTTGGAAATCACGGAGACAATCGCTCCTGAAATCCAGAACAGTGACGCTGCCAAGGCGAACCAGACAAACAAATCCCAACTCATAACCGTTCCTCCTTTTCATTGAAAGTTTCACATCCTAAGGGAGCGGCGCCATCTTGTAGTTTTACAGACAATGGTCCTTTCTTTCCAAAAGACGGTTTGAAGCCAGCAAAGAACACCATCGCCGCGGCCGAGACAAGCAGCAGCCACAATGCAATGCGGAAAACCTCCGACAAAGGCGAACAGACACACTTGAATATGCTTGCGAACTCTCCTCGTTCTGTGTCCGACAGGTAGTCCGACTGGTAAATCCACCACGAACCGATCTTTGCAGGGTGGTTCACAGCGATTTTGATCTCTGATGAGCGGCCGTCAGGAAGGGTCAAGGTGACCTCGGAAGAATATTCATAAACGGAGAAATCCCTGAGTGTCAACTCGAAAGGGAGTTTGACATATTCATAAGTGACTTCGTTCCGCGCTTGATGGTCCGGGACATTCGGCATCGCGATCATAACCGTCCGGACGGTGCCGCCGGAGCCGAAAAGTCCGGCGATCAGAATCACCGACAGCCCCAGATGGGCGCAGGTCACCCCGAGGCGATGCTTGCTGAATCTATGAATATCCTCTATCGTGTTCAGTGTGACGCTTGTCGCCAAAAGAAGCAACGCGAGGATGAAGATCGGCGACCGGCTCATATTCCTGAAACCGAGAACGCCGAAAAAACCGTCCCTGCCCCCGTCCTGCGGTACAAGCCCGAAGACGAGCAGCAGGAACAGCACGATTGAGATCGAGGTCAGGCAGGCTTTCCGTCCGGCCAGATGCCTGAACAGCGGCCAGCGGTCACGCAAAACATAGATGACCACCAGAAAACAGACATAGAGCAGGGCCGCCAACAGCCCGAACGTATGACCTGCGACAACCATTACAGACTATACCATTGATCCGACAGGAGTCTGACGGCTTCCCTCACGGTCTTGGCACGGTCTCCGGCAGTGCCGCACTCGAAACTGACATAGTTCTTGTAGTCCATGTGCTGGAGCGCCCGGAATCCGGACTTGTAGTCGTCCTTCGCGCCGTCCTCTCCAGGCATCAGTCTGCGGCCACGGCTGGCGATGTGGACGTGCTGGAGGTACTCGATGCCGGCTGATGTCAGCGCGCCGTAGTCGGAGGTCTCCTCGGACATGTGCCAGAAATCACCCATCACCTTCACGCCCTTGCTGTCGGAATCGCGTGCGATCGCGGCGGCGTCGGCAACCTGACGGAGATAGAAGGCCTCCCTTCTGTTCAATGGCTCAAGAATCACGGTCGTGCCGTGCTCAAGGGCGAACTCTCCGAGGTCGTGGAGCTGCTCGCAGAGGTAGTTGCGGGTGTCCAGGGTGTGGGGTCTGCACGGAGTCTGGCTGTTGAAAGCCGGAACCATTATGACTCCCACCGAGCCGAGTTCACCTGCGGCGGCCACGATCTCGCGCATCGATTTGTCGAACGACGCCTTGACCGCCGGGTCTTCGGCCAGGATGAAGCCGTCGAATCCGGCGCAGATGGCAGAGACCTCGATGTCACGTCCGCTGAGGGCGTTACGAATCTCATTGACGCGGGCAGGAAGATTCCGTCCGCTCGGCTCGAAACCACGCACCTCCAGGTCTTCCATGAAATCCAGCTGCTCGCCCAGATTCTTTCCCGGGGCGATTCCTTCCTGAAACGAGAGCTTCAGCTCAAGACGTGGCACGCACTTCTTCTTGTCCAATGCAGTGGCACATCCCGGCAGCATAGAGGCCGCGGCCAAGGCAGCTGATCCGACCGCCGCTGACGAAAGAAAATGTCTTCTGTTCATATATTTCTTGTTAAATTACTTGTTCGCAGATATGGCGAAGATACAATTAAAAACTGAAAATATCACTTCTTTCGGGTAAACTATGTCAAACTGACATTTGTACGCATTACACGATCGTGAATTTTGTTTAATTCATTAAATAAAAATAGCGGATTATTTGCAAACCAATTAAACAATCGATATATTTGCGTTCTAACAATCATTGAACATGGACAAGCTGGTATTAAAACAGATTCTTCGTGACAATCAAGAAGAAGTGGAGCGCTATGTGGTGTTTCCACGAGACGTTCGTCTTGACAAATTTCCTTGCTATGTTCTTGTCGGAGTACGGAGAGCCGGGAAGTCCTACATGCTCTATCACAGAATCCAACAACTATTGGCTGAAGGGCATGGATGGGATGAGATCCTTTATCTGAACTTCGAGGACGAGCGGCTTGAGAATTTCACTTCCGAAGATTTCAATCGACTGCTGGAATGCCATCAGGAAATGTATGGCAAACGTCCTATGCTTTTTCTCGATGAGATTCAGAACATCGAAGGATGGCATAAGTTCGCACGACGAATGGCCGACTCCAATTATACAATACTCATCACCGGTTCAAATGCAAAGATGCTCTCCGGTGAGATCAACACCACACTAGGTGGTCGATTCCTGACCTCAGAGATTTACCCCTACAGCTTCAAAGAATATCTTGACGCACACAGAATCCCATGGGACGAAAATGATATTATCTCAACCGAAGGACGAGCAAAGGTTGTTCGTTGTTTTGACGAGTACTTGCATTACGGTGGTCTGCCAGCGTCAGCCATGATGCCGGCAAAACGAGACTATCTCAGCAGTGTTTACCAGAAGATCTACATGGGGGACATCATCGCGCGGAACAATATCACCAATGTGGCCGGGATCCGGATCCTTGTCAGGAAAATGGCGGAAAGCGTGTGCCGGCCTATTTCCTATAACCGCGTCAATAACCTCTTGTCAAGTGTAGGCGGTAAACTCAGCCTCGCGACAACCATCAAGTATGTGGAATATTGCGAAAACGCATGGCTGCTCATGCGCGTCAGAAACTATGCGACAAGCCTGGCGGACAAAGAAAGCAACTGCAAGTACTATTTCATTGACACGGGCATTCTTGGCTTGTTCCTCATCGACAAAGACACCATGCTTCTGGAGAATCTTGTCGCTCTCCAGTTGTTCCGCATCTATGGACATGACATGGACAATGAGCGGGTGTTCTTTTATAAGACAGGTTATGAAGTTGATTTCTACGTCCCGGAAGATGAACTGGCCATTCAAGTCAGCTATTCCTTACTTGACGATGAAACCAGAAAGCGTGAGACAGAGGCTCTCAGCAAGTTACCGGGTCATCTGTCTTGCCGCAGACGCTTGATTCTCACTTATGACGATGAGAACAGCATCACTGACAAGCATGGAGCCATAGAAGTGTTACCAACCTGGAAATGGCTGTTGGATTCCCGACACATCAAAAAGGGGTGACCAAAAACAGCTTCTTTAGTCACCCTCTTAAAATGGCAATTATTGACGCAAGATCCTTACTTTCCAGTTCCCGGGACCGGGACAGTGTACTTGCTCATGTCCATCTTGCCGAGTTCAAGCTTCTCCGGAAGGTAATCCAGAGCGGCGGCGCTGATCTCGTCCCAGGTGATGGTGTTGCCGGTGTAGGCAGACTCACGGCCCATAACGCCGCAGAGAGAAGAGACGCCACACTCTCCGGCCTCCACATGAGCCTCACCCTTACGGATGTGGTTCACCCAATCCACATGCTCAAGCACGTACGGATTGGTCTGCTTGTACTGAGCCTTCTCCGCCTCGAAGTCAAACTGCCAGAGGACATTGCCCTGAAGATCACGGATGGCGAAATCCGCCGAGCTCCAGTAGCCCTTCGTTCCGTGGACACATTCGCCGATGTTGGTCGAGCAACCGTCGATCTGACGCGACATACTGTGCAGATGGACGCCGTTCTCATATTCAAAGTCAATGCTGAAGTTGTCGTACTGGTCGCCGGTGACACGGCGCTGACGGCTGCCGAAACCGGTCGCCTTGATAGGGTGCTTACCGATCATCCAGTTGAACACGTCGATGTTGTGGACATGCTGCTCGACGATGTGGTCGCCTGAGAGCCACTTCCAGTTGACCCAGTCACGGATCATCCACTCCATGTCGCTCCAGCCCTGCTGACGCTCCTTGTACCAAAGCATTCCCTGATTCCAATAGACGTTGCCGCCGGTGATCTCGCCGATCATTCCTTCCTGGATCTTCTTGAAAGACTCCACGTAAGGTCTCTGATGGTGACGCTGGGTTCCTGTCACCACGCTAAGTCCCTTGGCCTCAGCCTGTTTCGCCGTCGCCATGATCAGACGATAGCCCTTGGCGTCCACAGCGATAGGCTTCTCAAGGAAGGAGTGAACCCCCTTCTCGGTAGCGTACTGGAAATGCGTCGGACGGAAGACCGGCGGAGTGGCGACAATCACCATGTCCACGCCGGAATCAATGACCTGCTTGTAGGCATCGAAGCCTGTGAAGCAGTGATCTTCAGGAACTTCCTGATTCCATTTGGTCTTGAGGTTTTCGCGAAGGCCGGTCAGGCGATCAGCAAAGACATCACCCAAGGCCGTGACCTTGATTCCGTCTGCGGCATTCAGCAGATCCTCAACGGCTCCGCTTCCACGGCCGCCGCAACCGATCACGCCGACCTTAAGTTCCTTTCCGTCGATGGCCTTGTCAGGAAGTTCAGGAACATAATACTCGCCCGGCTGTCTGAGGGGTGTCATCTTGCCGGATTTGTCACCACTTGCGCAGGCGGACAGCAGGACGCTGCCGCCTACCAGACCTACACCGATCTTGGCGCTTTTACCAAGAAAGGATCTTCTGTCCATTTTGTTGCTCATTTTATTGATAGTCTTTATGTTATTTAATTATAAAATTCCATCGGGAACATCGCACACAACTCTGAAACCGATACCCTTGATGTCAGAGTACCACCAGATGCTCTTCGGATTCTGCGGGTCAGTGCGGAGCCAGTCATCAGTCTTGGTGTGGGCTCTGGCGGCGCAGCGGACAAGCGACGCGTCATCTGAATATGCCCCGCCGCGGACCACGAACTCATCGCCGCTCTCCGGACCCTTCGGATCAAGCGCGCCGTCGGCGATCCTTGAATATGCATCCGCGGCATAACGGTCGGAGCAATACTCCATCACGTTGCCCAGCATATTCTTAAGCCCGAACGGATTGGCCTTCACCTCGGAAGGTTCCTGAGTCTTGCCGAAACTGTCCTCCGAATAGACCACATAACTTGCGATCGAGGTGGTGTCAGCCCCGAACAGCCTGTTCCAGAAAGTTTCTTTTGAATATTTCTTCGGACTTCCCTCGAAGAAGTACGGGGTCTGGGTGCCGCCACGGGCGGCATATTCCCATTCCGCCTCGGTCGGAAGGCGGTAGTTGCGTCCCGTCTTGAGCGAAAGCCACTGGCAGAAGGTTTCCGCCGCATAGTGAGTCATCGTGATCGCCGGCCTCTCGCCCATTCCCCAGCCCTGGTCCGGGAATCCGAACGGAGGTGTCGGGCCGCTGACGGCATCCACATCCGGACGGTTGTTGTTGGCGAAGATTTTCTCCGGCGGGGTTCTGCCCTCTGACATTGTTTCGTTGTAGAACGCCCAGAACTGATGCCATGTCACCTCGACCTCGCCCATGAAGAACGGAGATATTCTTACTTTTTTCCGAGGTCCTTCGTCCGCCGCGCGGAACGGCTCGTTGTCCGGGCTGCCGATCGTGAACTCGCCTCCCGGAACAGCGACCATCTTGATCGCGGCTGTCGTACCGGGAACCGTTTCCGTGAAGTTCGCGAAGGATGTCACCACGGCAGCACTGTCGTATCTCTCACCACCTCCCGTGTCCATCACCTTGCCTTCCAGCCTCTTATGTTCGTAGCCCGGCATGTCGTGGCCAGTGTTCAGATGGCAGCTGATGCACTGGAGATTCAGTTTCCTGGCGTTCTCCTCATAGTAGAGATGAGCAGTGATGCCGTCATCCGTGATTCCGGTCGGGAAAAGATTGACGTGACACTTCTCGCAGGATTCGTTGTAAACGATTTTTGATCCGTGCTCAAGGGTTCTTTTTGAGTCCCAGTTGATTTCGTCCTTATCCTTGGTCATCTTGGCCCACAGATCCTTGGCTCCCATCCTGGCCTTGATCATGTAGTACCGAAGGTAGCCGTTCTCTTTCGGAGGAAGATGGCAGGAGGCGCAATCCGTCACCACACCGCTCTCGCTGTTGTAGTGCTCGGACTTCTTCCAGTCCGCGTCAGCCTGCTCGTGGTAGTGGCAGCTCATGCAATACTCATTGGTGGAAGTGCGGCTCATCGCCCCTCCGACCGCCAGCATGGCGCACACACCGATCGCCAGCCCACCAAGGCCAGCAAATATTATCACTTTCTTTCCGCCTCTCATAGTCGTTCCGAAACCTGTTAAAAACAAATCTTGTAAATTTACGCAAAACCTTTCAGACTGCAAATTTTTTTGACTTGTGTTCCTCGGGGATTTTCTTAACCACCCGTCAGACAACGTTGCAACCTAACAACAGATTCGGACATTGACTGCCGCATCTTAAGCGTGATCACTTAGAAGCTGTTTTGAATTGTTTGAAATGTTCTTTGAGGTGAAAAATCTTCATTTTCTTCCCGCTTCTTCAGTCAGATAGCACCGCTATCTTCCTTGGAAGAAGCGGTCGAAACTGAAGTTTTTCACTCTCAACCCAGCGCCCGAACCGAGGGCAATCGAACTTGTTCGGATTGCCGAGGTGAGCAGCAGGGAAAGAGCTTGCTCTTAACCTTCAAACAAACAATTCAAAACAGCTTCTAAGATTAACCTGAATATAGTGCCCCCAAGGTTCCGCATATCATTCAATAATATGCCATAACACCGAGGTGCGTGAGGATATTCACACTTGGAAGAGCAATTCGCTGACTGTCAGGCTGATGATGTTTTAGGCGCACACGATTTCTCACACCTGGAAGTCCGGAACACCTGTAGAACGTTCTGTACCGAGGCCGCTGACTCACAGGTGTGCAAACATACTCGCACCTAAAACATCAACTCTTTAGATATCAATTAGATGCCGTTTTACGTGCGTATAGTTTCTAACACCTGGAAGAACAATCAGAAGTTTCTTTGATGACTTCCAGGTGAGAGTATGATTCTTTTTAGAAGGAATATCCCAAGCTGAGGTATGGGTAGAAAACGGACTTGGACAAGCCATATTTCCCGATTCCGTACGATGGACTTAAGCCGCAGCGGAACACCAGACCGTTCTCCGCGCGAAGACGGTAACCGACATTCGCGTAAAGGAAATTTCCCCACTGCGTCGTTCTCACTTCCTTCGGAGCAGTTCCCGTGGAACCATCAGGCAAGGTCACCGTCTTGCTTTCCGTAATCTTGTCAAAATACACCCCGTTGGACATTCCGGCTCCGATCTCTAAATGATGTTTTCCTCTACCTGCCAGGTAGTTGATCTCCACCGGCACGCCGACACCATGAATCTCGTACCAGTTCCCGATGCCGAAACCGTACCCGACACCGACCGCGAAACCCAAACCCGAATCCCCTTTGAACCTTGCGATTTTTTCTTCTCAGCATCGCGAAAATAGCGCATGGCCTATCCTATTTGCGCTTAACGCAGAAGATCGGGAGGATGAATATCACGGCGAGTATGGAGAAGAGCATGCCGGAGATGGTGCCGACGGCGAAGTCGAACCAGAAAACCTCCTCGGGGCCGTCGGTGAGGAACGGGAGGAGGCCGAGGATGGTGGAGACTATGGTGAGGGTGATCGGGTTGATCTTGCGGGAGTAGGCTTTGACGTAGAGGCGGATGTTGGCCGCTTCGGCTGGTCGGTGAGTTTGTTTAGTCACAGAGGTGGTCCCTTCGACAGGCTCAGGGACCGATGCACTGAGGAGGGACTGGTAGGTGGTGATGAGGTAGATGCCGGCGTTGACGACTATGCCGCTGAGCATCACGAAGGCGGCGAAACCGCCCTGATCGAAGGAGAAGTCCGATAGGCCGAAGGCAAGGAAGAGGCCGATGAAAGAGACCGGAACCATAAAGATCACGGCGAGCGGGTAACGGAACGACTCGAATGTCATCGCAAGCATCACGTACATCACCGCAAGAATCAAAAACAACAGCCAGGCGTACTGCTGCTTGGCGGTGTCAAACCATCCCCAACCCGGGACCTCCGCCTTGAAACCGATCGGAAGTACCTCATCGTTCATGTACTTGACCGCCTTTTGGGACAAGGAGCGGCTGAGCTCCCAGCTGCCGATGAAGTCGTAGCATACAACAAGCTCGTAGGACTGGTTGCTCTTTCTGATTGTCAGACCTGTCCGCTGCTTGTCGATGCCCCCGACACTCGAAAGCGTCATTTTCTTCTGACCGACATCTATCGGAGAGTTAAGAACGTGCCAGAGATCGTATCTGTCCAGATCCGAGGAACGGAGGACAACATCGACGGCTCCACCATCATATTCAGAAGTTCCGATCTTCCGTTCGTACAGTAAGGATCCCAGAGCGTTGTAGTAGGCATAAGGATTGATGTCGGCAAGCGTCATCCGCCCAAAATCATAATCCAGCACAAACTCAATCGAAGGGCGGCCGTTCCAACCTCCCGACCAGATCTCCGCGCCCTGGACACGGCGGTTTGTGGAGAGATAGGCCATCAGCTTCTCGGCATATCGGCTGAGTTCCTGATAGTTGTAGCCCTTCAGCGAGATGCGGTTGCTCTTGGAGGACGAGACGATGTTGTTGTTGAAATTATTGTCGTCTATTCCGGAAACCCTCCAGTTCGCCCCGCCGAAATTGATCGCCATCCTCGTGACCTCGGACTTGAGCACGGAAGGGAAACCGGAGTTCTCGAACTCAGGCTTGAACTCCACCGAAATCTCGGCGTTGTCGTAGGAATATATCGACGTGGTGAATACGGAGATCTCATCGAACTTCGACAGATAATTCTCCATCGCCCTCACGACATCATTCAACTGGTTCACGGTACAGCCTTCAAGCATGCCGGCATTGATGATCAGACGTTTCTTTTCAGGCTCCCGGTAGAAATTGGAGCGGTTCAAGGATTTGTAAAACAGACCGAAGGAGGAACTGGCTATCTTGTCTATCAACTGACGGTTCCTGTCGTAAGGTTTCCAGGTGACAATCTTGTCCAGAAATCTGTCGAACCTGTCCGCCTTGTCCTTGTCATAATCAGACAGACGGGTAGGGAGCAGACAGAGCGGGATTCCAAACGCCACGATGAACAAAAGGACATACACCCAACGATGCCTCACCCCCCAGCCGATGTAGGAAGCGTAGAACCTGTTCCAACGCAGGATCCGGCGGAGCTTCCTTGGGGAACGCCCAGACTTGCCACCCGACATTCTTACAGGAATATATTCCATCAGCGACGGGATGAACAGGTAGGAGATGATCAGCGACAGTCCCAAGTTAATGACAATCACCCAGATGAAGTCCACGAGGTTGGCTTTTTCCTTTTCCGGAAGCAGAAGGACCATCATCAATGCGCCGACAGTCGTGGCCGCGGCCGAAAGGATGGACGGGAAAGCCTTCCGGTCTTTGAAATGGGCGTAGTGGTCGATCATCACGATCGAGGTGTCGATGATTATTCCGAGAGAGACCGTGATTCCGGCAAGGGTGTAGATGTGGATCTGAAGACCTGCCAAACTGTAGATCATCAAGGCGGTCAACACATTGACCGTCAAAGTGAAGACAATGATCAGCATATACCGCCACGACCTGTTGATCAAGAACACGAACATCAACAGAATCAAGATGCAGAGGGCGGTACGGACATAGATTTTGCTGAGTTCCTCGCTGACATACTCAGAGGAATCGTAGGCGATGCCGGCGGTGATTTCCGAAGGGAAGCCTTTCTGAAGTTCCGCCATCCTTTCCTTGACGGCGGAAGCGACAGTCAACAGGTTGGCCGAAGAAGCTATCTCCACCGTCAAAGTAATGGTGTTCAAACCGTTGACACGATAGTAACTTGACGGCACCGCTTCCTCATAGCGCCACTGGGCAACGTCCCCGATGTGAATCACACGGCCTTTGAAATTACCTACGGGAATCGATCCGAAATCCTTGTCCGAGGCTTCTTTAAGACGCACCGTCATCAATCCTTCAGAGGTTTCCGTCATTCCGAGGATTTCCTCACGGTAATATGAATTGAAGGCCGATGCGATCTCATCGGCGGTGACTCCTACGGACTGGATCATGTCGGCGTCGAACGTGATCACCCACTGGAAAGGAACACCGCCGTCCACATTGACCTTGTCCACTCCCGGGATGGCGGCCAAATGGCTGAGGACGTGTTCCTTGACATATTTGGAAATCTCCCGGGAAGGGATCCCGCCCTTGACGAGATAGGATATCCGCGAGACCCGTCCGCCGCCAGACAAGGATATTCCCGGATAGGAGACCTCATCAGGAAGGCTTGGGTAAACGTTCCTGATCGCCGAGGCGACCTCGAAGCGCGCCGCGTCCATGTCCGAGCCTTTGCGGAACTTGACAGAAACGGAGCCTGAACCTTTACGTGAAACAGAGGAAATGTCTGTGACATCGCGTATCCCCGCCAAGACTCCTTCAATCTTGGATGTCGCCTCGCTTTCAATGATTTCCGCAGAGGCGTTGGGATAATAAAAAGATACATAGACCGTACGGCCTTCCGTCATCGGTGTGTACTGGATGTTCAGACGCGGCAACGCCGCCAGCCCGACAAGGGACAGCGCCACCATAATCAGAACGACCGAAAATGGAGAAAGTCTATTTTTTCTTTCTTCCATTGTAGATCGAATAATACAACGCCGGCACGACGAACAGGCTGACAAGGGTTCCGACAATCATTCCAGCGATGATCACCAGGGACATCGGGTACTGAAGGTCAGCTCCCATACTTCCTCTTGACAGGAACGGGCAGACGGCCAGAATGGTTGTCAATGAGGTCATTATGATAGCCTTCACCCTAAGCGAGGACGCATCAATGACAGCACGCTCAAGACTTTCGCCGGCCTTGCGCATCTGGTTGATCGTGTCAATTTTCAGGATGGAATCGTTTATGACGATGCCGGTGATGACAATCAGGCCGATCATCGACATCAGGTTGATGCTGACCCCGAAAATCCATAGAACCAGCAAGGCGACAGAGACATCCACGACAATCTCCGAAAGGATGATCAGCGGCTGGACCAGAGACTCGAACTGGGAGGCCAGAATCAGATAGAGCAGGATTATGGCGACCAGCATTATGATGATCATCTCATCGATCATCTTGCTGTTGGAGAACCAGGAACCAGAATAGCCGACCTCGAAGTCACCATTCTTTCGCACGACGTCACTCACCGCGGCCATCACATGTTTCACGTCCTTCGACGGAACATCGAGAGCCAAAGGGTAGTAATTGTCCTCCGGGCCTGCGACCAAAGTTTTCAAATCCTCGGCAAAGGTTTGCCGCATAAGATTTGAAACCGGAATCCGGGATGTCTCCCCGTCAAGGCCTTTCTTTTCGATGAAAGTGCCATGCAGGATCTCCGAAAGTCCGGCGGCGTTGGAGCCTGTCACGACCGGAACAGTGCTGGTTCCCTGGACAATGTTGAACAGACGGTTCTCATTGAGCGAGTTCCTCAGAATCGACACAAGTTCCGAATAACCGACATCATAAAGCGCAAGCAAGTCAGGATCAGCGACAAACAGAGCGTCAGTCTTTACCGGAGGATCCGCCACGGTCACTCCAGGCAACGTTTCCCTGACCTCGGAGAGCATATTCCTCAACGGTTCGACCTCAACCTCCCTGTTCCTCACTGGGCGAAGGCGCGCCACGAGCGGAGCCTCGTTCCGGGCGAAAACCATGTCGAAGATATTCCCTGAAGCTTCGAATGAATATACCGATTCCGGATATTCATTCTCCATCTCATCCTTCAATTCGCCCAGCACCTTTTTCAATGTGCCGGCATCTTTGCAATTGACGTAGATGGACGCTTCGGAAATTCCTTGGTCACCACTATGACTCAGAATGAATTGCTGAGAACCGACAAGAGCCGTCATCTGCTCCACGCTTCCGGTCAGTTTTTTCTCTAAATCCCTGATCCGCTCCGTGTTACGTTCAATGGAAATGTGTTCGTTCCAGTCAATCTTCATTATCGCGTCCGTCTGGGTCATCTCCGGCAGACGGGATTTCGGCATCTCCAGGAAACAGAACACCAGCCCGACGGTCGAGACGGCAAGAAGGCCCCAGGCGACCGGCCTGTGCCGGATGAACCATTCCATAAGTTTGTCGTCCCAGCGGCGGATCGGTTCGTCAAAGTTGATTTTCTCCAAAAGCGGACTCGGACGGAAACCATCCGAACCCTTGAACCACCAGTAATAATAGACCGGAATCACAAGGATGGTCACGATGTAGGAGGTCAGCAGCACGATAGCCACCGACATAGCCTGATCGTAGAACATCGCCCCGGCGATGCCGCTCATGAATATCAACGGAATGAACACCGCGCAGGTTGTCAGCACGGAGCTGAGCATCGCTCCCCTCACCTCTTTCGTGCCCTCAAGGACAGCGGAGCGCAGGTTCCCTTCACGTTGCCAGCGGCCGGTTATATTATCGACAAGGATGACCGTGTTGTCAGTCATCATTCCGACTCCGAGAAGCAGACCGGAGAGGGATATAATATTCAGGGTCAATCCGATGGCATAGAAGCAGAGCATCGAGAATATCAGCGCCACCGGCATCGTCAGGATCACCAGCACCGGAGAGCGGAAGTCCCTCATGAAGAGGAATATGATGACGCTCGCCAGAAGGAGGGCGACCACGATGTTCTGTAGCAGGTTGTTGATGGTATATTCAAGAAGCTGGGTCTGGTCTCTCGTGATCTCGAAGCTCAACTGAGGGTAGTCGTTCCGGAAACTGTCCATCAGACCGTTCATGGCCGACTTCAGGTCCGACATCTTCGCCTCGCTCTGCTTGATGACGGCAAGACACACGGCATCCTCTCCGTTCGAGCGGACGAGGCCGGTTCGCTTTGCCGGGTGGACGACGACCTTGGCGACGTCCTTTATCTGAAGAAGGCGGCCTTCCTTCTTGAACCAGAGGTTGGCGATGTCTTCACTGGAGGAAGCCCGGGAATCGAATTTGACATTGTAGCGGTACTCTCCGTCACGGATTGTGAGACTGCCAAGGCGGATGTTGGAACTCTTGACACAACTCTCGAACTCATTCATTGTCATCCCTGCCTGGAGTAGCTTGGACTCATCCGGAATTATGAGAATCTCGTCACTGACAAGGCCGCTGACATCGACCATGGCGACTTCGGAGAGTTGTTCGATGCGTTTGCTAATCACGTCACGTGCGAAGCGGCTCATCTGGGAGAAGGACTCGGTTACGGGGAACAAGTCCGATTGGGCCTCAGGCTCGGTGCGCTTCGACGGGCTCAGCGACCGATTCTGAGGCGGTCCCTGAGCTTGTGGTTCGACAGGACTCACCAACCCTCGAAGGGCCGTCGCTTCGACAGGCTCAGCGACCGAAGAAGTAATATTCACAAAAAACGCCGGAATGTCCGTGGCGCTGGCCTTCAAGACCTTAGGCCGGGCGATGTCGCCAAGGCTGGACATGGACCGGTCAATCTTCTCGTTGACCTCGATGAAGAGATAATCGATGTCCGAACCGTGATTGAACGTGAGCCGGATCGTACCGCTCCCATCCTTCGCCTCACTGACGATGTCCTCAAGCCCGTTGATCTGGATAAGCTGCTGGCGCAGAGGCTTCAGCACACTCTCGTCCATCTCTCTGGCCGAAAGTTCCGAGGATGTGGCCTGCACGGTTATGTACGGGATGTCCACATCCGGAACCAACGACACTGGCAGCAGACGTATGCTGACAATGCCCAGAACAACGATGACAAGGGTTATCATCGTCACGGTTATCGGTCTGTCTATCAGATGTTTCAGCATTGCCTACCTTTTTACCAGCACATCAGAGTTGTCCGCCAGATTGAGATTGCCGGAGACAATCACCTGGTCGCCTTCGTTCAGTTCGGCGTTCCTGTCCTTGTTGGCCTCGACCACGTAGGACTCACCATTGGAATAAAGTATCGTGACATAAGTCCAATGTGCCTTGCCGTCATCCGTGCAGGTGAACAGCACGTCCAGATTGTCCCTGATCACCACCGCGCTGCGAGGCACGACAAGCTGTCCCGGAATCATCCTCTCCACGATCACACGGACGTTCATTCCATCGATCAGCGAGCCGTCGTTCCGGACCTGCGCCGTGACGGAGATCTGCCCCTTCTCATCCACAAGCGGATTGATGGCGGTGATTTTTCCGGAATATTCCTTGGTTTCGTCAGCGAACGGACGGATCCTCACCGGCAGACCGACGGAGAGGAATGAATATTCCGACTCCATCACCGAGAAATCCACCTCCAGCACACTGTCGTCCACAATCGTGCAGAAAGTACCGGACGGACTCTGGTCGAACGGCTTCTGCTTGATGTCAGCGACACGCCCGGAGAACGGGGCATGGAGAACCGTTCCGGCGATCTCGTAGGACGAGCGCGCGAAATCGTTCTTGGCGGCGGAATAGCCGGATTTCATCTTCGCCATGGCCAACAGGTCGGCGGGGACCGAGGTGGTGTCCCCGGCGGAATATCCCTGTCCCACAAGATAGTCATACAAATCCAGCTCGGCCTTCCGGAGGGAAAGCCGGGAGGATTCCTGCGACAGTTTCAAGTCGGGACGGTCAACGGTGGCGATGACGGCACCTGAGGAGACATATTCACCATTCCGGACGTTTATCGCCGCGATTTTTCCGGTTGTCCTGAACTGCAGCGCGCTTTTCCGTCCGGCAACCAGCTTTCCGTTGGACAGGAGCTGACGGGCGAAATCCTTCCTTTCCAATTTCACGACAGTGACTTCGTTTATCTGAGGGGTGTAGGTCAGTTTCCCGTCCTTCGTCTCCTCCGTCTTTTTGTTTCCTCCGCAGGCAACGGCCATCATGACGAGGCCGAAGGCAAAAAGGGACGCAAGTATATTCTTTCTCATATTCATTGATTCTGAATCATTCAACCATTTCCTTGACGTTGACGTCGATGTCTTTTCCCGTGATGAAATCGTAGAGGGCGTACTTCCGGAGGGTGTAGTAGTAGGTCCAGAAGTTGGAGTAGTCGGTGATGTATTTGGCCATCGCTGACTCGTTGTCGTTCTGGGCGTTGGTGAGGTCGGTCACCGTGGCCGAGCCGCGCCTGAACTTGTCCATCATCAGATCGTACCTTTCGGAGGCTATCTCCATCGCCTTGCGGGAAGCCATGCACTGCTGACGCTGGTTGTTGAACTGGCCGACGGCGGTGAATATCTTCCTGCGGTAGTCGTTCTCGCTCTGGAGGTTCTGCGCCTTGACGACCTCCTCGGCGGCCTTGGCCTTCTGCACCTTTCCCTTGCCAAGTCCCCAGTCGAAGATCGGCACGCTGAAAGTCAAACCCACAACCTCCTGGTTCAGAAGATCCTTATAGACATCCGGCAGGCCATTGCCGGTCTGGGACAGGCCGAAGCGGGCGTTAAGGCTCATCGAGATGCCCCTGTCCGCCTTGGCCTTCGCCACATTCGAGGCGGCGTTCAATTCACTTATCTGATTGTCAAGGCTGAACGTCGAGTTCCTCATCGCCTTCTCCATCACCAGATCGTAATCCATCAGAATGTCCGGCAGGGCATCGTCCACCACCGGTTCCACCTCCACGGACTCATCATAGCCCAGAATCGAGTTAAAGTACATCTGCGCCTGACGCACGTTGACAAGGCTCTCTCCGATCGAGATGCTGTCGTTGAGAGCCCGGAGTTCCAGTTGGAGATATTCCGCCCTCGTGACGCTTCCAAGTCTCATCCTCTCCGCCGCCACGGAGCGCATCTTCTCGGTGTTCTCGTAGTTCGCCTTCACAACCTCCTGGTTCTTCAGGGCCTGGACGAGCGAGAAATATGCCGACACGGCATTGATCGTGACCTGCTCCATCGACTCGACGTAGCGGCGACGGCCACGTTCATATTCCTTAGGCTCAATGAGTTTATCCCATTTGAACTGGTTGTAGGAGAAAAGCGGCTGGACGTAGCGGACCGTGACAGGCTGGGAGTACCAGGTCAGTTTCTTGTTGAGTCCGAACTGGTCGATGCGGGAAAGGTCGGAATAGACATAAAGCCTTCCGCCGGTGAAGGTTATGTTCTGGGCGACCTGAAGGCCGAGGCTGTTCTGGAGGTTGTAGGTGCTGGCGTAGCGGAAGGAGCCGTCCTCGTAGCTTTGCAGCAAGGTGAGCGACCGGTCGAAGTTCATCAGGTTGCCGTACAGGACAAGCGACGGCAGTCGGCTCGCCTGATAGGAGCGGTACGCCCAATAGGTCGAAACAAAGGCGTGCTTCGCCTCCAGCGCCGCCACCGACTGGTTCCGCGCCGTCCCGATCGCCTCCGAAAGCGACATCCGCCGCTGCGCCCCGAGAGGCACCGTCCCAAGAAGGAGAATGAATATACCGACCGCAGCCGTGGTTATTCTATGGTTAAGGTTCATCGTGTTCTAACCTTTTAGTGTTCGCTAATTTACCAAATATTTACGGAATATGCGCATTAAGGTTATAGATTTTCTCTACTGTAACCACCTTTTATTATAGTCATTTGAAGCCCTCGATTCAATTCTCTACATAATAGTCTATCCTGACTATGCTTTGCGGTCTATCAGCATTTGTGGTTATTCTGATTACAGCTGTTTGTGGGCCATATTTACCTTCAGCATCGATTTGAACCTGAACTTTACCTTTTTCGTTATGTTCGTATAGTTTCTTATCAGTCTGAGCTTTTGTGCAATTGCATGTCGTTGTTACACCTAATATACATAATGGGGCCAACCCAGCATTTTCAAATTGCACATTTATAGTAATTTGATCTTTCGCTTTTATATGCCCATAATCGATGATTCTTTTTTCCAAGAACCTTAGTTCAGGATTATATCGGGATGTTGAATCTCTTTCCTGTCCAAAACAATAATTGCTCATTAAGAGTAGAAACATTAGCAAATGAGCCACTCTTCTTATATCAAGAGCCAATGAATGATATCGCATAATATGATTATATCTTGAAACTTAGAAAGACAAACTGCTCCGAGTCCAGATCAAGGCTGTCGTAAGCGTAATAGGTGCCATCATATTCACCAATCACTTCAAAACCGTCACTGACTGGAACCCGTCCGACAAGATTATAGTTTCCATCATAAATCTGGAGAATTGTCCCGGCAGCCTTGTCCAGGCGACAGGTCCGGAAAATGTAGTCACCGCATTTGACAAGCCTGTCATAATAACCGTGTTCTTTCCTCATTTTCTTGCACTTGGATTCGTACTCCTCGAAAGATGTGGTTTCAGGGTACTTCCCGGAGATACCCTTCTCAGAAAAGCCGAACGAGCCGGTGACATTGCCGTCATAGTCCATCAGGAATATTCTCGGATCGGCGGCGAAAGTGACGGCAAGGCCATCCTTCTCAGCATAGAAGTCATATTTTGAGAACACCGGGATGTTTCTCTTGTGATAGACAGGCGGATAATGGCCGAATATCACCTTACTAGACTCAACCACCTCAGGACGGAAACGGATGAATATGTAGGAGTCTGTCCAGAATCCTTTGCTTTGCCGCTTCTCGTAACCGTTGTAACTTACGTGCTCGGTGATGGTCGGGATTATCACGACGGAGTCGATCGCCTGCATTCTATTGCACTCAAAATTGTACTCGTACATTTCCGGGACTTCAGGATCGGGATGATTGTAAAGGTCAGACCAACCTTTGTTTCCAAGATCTCCATAGTTCGGACTCAGCGCGGTGAACCAGGCCTGGTTCAATGAGAACAGTTTTTTATAGTCTTTCGAGAACCTATGGATGAAACAGTTCGAGTCCTGCATGATGAAATCTCCCGTGGACTTGTCGAACGTCGAGATAAAAGAGGCGGCCAGGACTTCTTCAGGACCTTTCCCTTGGCGGATATGCTCCCCCATGAAGTGACCACTGAGGTCATACTCCTTGATCCCGACGGCATATTCATCGACGAAACACAAGAGGCTGTCCTTCATGTGCCACTGTCCGGAAAGGGATGTATATTGGGCATCCAGCCTCAAGGTGTCAAACACCAAGGATGTGCGAACTATGTTCTCTTTTCCGAAGTGTTCGACGCTATCGTACGGACTGTCACTTCCGGTGCATGCGGACAAGAGTCCGAGCAGCGTTGACAATACAATGACTATTAAAACTTTATTGCCAAGAATAAGGCATCTATGACTATTTGAAACCATCTGTATAGTCTTTTTTGAATAATAACTGATAAGTTTTCCTCGCCCTGGAAGCTTTCGCGTCCAACTTCTTCTTCTCCTTTAACACCTTGGCATCATCGTTCCCACAGCGGACAACAAGGTCTCTCTCCTGCCGCGTCTGAGTCTGTCCGCAAAGGATGTCCCACGTTGTTCCCGTGTCCTTCATGAATCGAACCAAATCAATCTCCTTTGAGAGTATCCGCTTCCAAAAGTTGAAATCACGTGAATCATTGTAGCACAAGATACTGTACGCCGGAGTAGCCTCGCCATGCTCCTCTCCGGACTTGACCATCTGGGGTTCCGAGAACCTCATCATGAAATCCGTCTCTACACGATTCTTGAACGGGTTGCGGAAAGGGTTTGTCTCAGCGCAGTAAAGGTCTTCGGCACCGCCCTCTGGTATTCTCCATGACAATTCCTGTCTTATGCTCTCGGAGTAGATTTTTCCGTTCTTCTCACCGTAGGTTATCGTGTAGGTGTACGGGGTGGCAAGGGACATCGGTGAAAAGTTCCTGACATATCTTGTGAACCTGTCATCCATATCTTTCACCACAATCTTTTGAACCCGCCCGTCATAGTCAATGAACAACTGTCCTGAACACAGGATCCTCTCTTTGATGGAAAGTTCTTTGGCATTCGAGCTGAAATTGATGACACGGACATCCCTGCCGCCTACCTTGGCGGTGCCGTAACTCTTGTAGCTGTAGCTGCCTACCATCTTGGGGTTCAGGGGCGAGAATATCTCAACGGCTCTTTTCCGGTCCAGGGCAGACACATCGAAGTAGTTGACATAATTAACCTTAAGTGCGTCCACCCCATTAGTCTGGCCTTTCGAGTTAACACTCAAGACCGGATTGACCTCATTCTTGTCAGCGAAAAGGCTCTCGCTGACAAAAGTGTCGCAGACGTACAGTCTTCCCATTGCGTTTCGGTCATCCCAGTAGAGTTTTGTGTTTGTTTTCTGGTTGAAATCCAGAGAGGCGAACACGCCCACAGCGCCTTGCACCTCTCTGTATTTCCCGTCGCACTTAATGGTCCGTATGATCAAGAATGAGGCGTAATAATCAGCATAGTTCTTAGAGAAATCACGCGCCGCATCCTTGACGATGGAGCGTGCGCTACGTTCCCCTCTGACCACAGAAGCATGCAACGTGTCCTGCGCATTGTCAAAACTCGAAGCAGATACTCCATAACCCATGAAGAATAGGGTAATTAAAAGAATAAAACGTCTCATTCTATAAATCAATTAATTCCACAAATGCTTATAAAACAATATCACGGACAATTTCCCGCAAAGTCAGCACAATTCAAAAGATCATTCGACTTTGCACAAGCGGCTCTTAAAGAGACAGCATTTCCGCCATAGCACCCTCCGTGTTTGCACCGGCAGCGATTCACAACATCGAGATCTCCTTCTGGTAGAGTAATATCCCCCGCGTCTTCTATTCCCGCATAGGCATTAAAGGTAAATAAGGCAGAGACAAGGCAAACTGCACTTAGCAATAAAAAAACTTTTTTTCTCATAAGCATATAATTATTGGTTTTACAACTGCAAACCGCAACCGTGGTTATTCTATGGTTAAGGTTCATCGTGTGCTAACCTTTTAGTGTTCGCTAATTTACCAAATATTTACGGAATATGCATCAAGGCAGTAAATTTTTCTCATCGGATCACGATCCCGACGATGTACTCCTCGGGCACAAGGCCGAAGTAGCGGCTGTCGCGCGAATTCAAGACGTTGTCGCCGCCGAGGAAATACCAGTTGCCTTTGAAGGTGTATTCTTTCAGAATTTTGCCATCAAGAGAGACCTGTCCTTGACTGTCAATTGCCGGCATAAATCCGGTTTCATATTTGATCAACTTCCGGTACCAAAGAAAATCAGATCTCCTGACCGTAACCTTATCGCCTTTCCCAGGAACGTATGCGGGACCGAAATTCTTTATATTCCATCCATTCATCGCATAATAACACCCTTTAATCTTCATAAGTGAACTGTCCGAAAGATTATGAAGCCTGTATTGGAGCTCACTTTCACCGACAATCCTATCCTTCTCATCACGGTAAAAGCCGTCCTTTATCCGGACCGAATCTCCAGGCACCCCCAAGCACCGCTTGGCATAGACATAATTGATCTTAAAACCAATCGTGTCTTTACTGCTGACGAACGGATAATTGAATATCACGATATCGCCGATGGATAATCTCCTCAGTCCCGGCATCCTGAAAGAAGACAATTTGGTACTTGAGAAGTCATAGTTTCTGTAGATTCTGGCTCCCATCAGCAGTTTGTTCACATAGATACGCTGCCCGTTATGGAATGTAGGCTCCATAGAATCACCCTTAACCGTGAAACTGTCAAAAAAGAAAATCAGCGCAACGGCAAAAGCGGCAATCATACCAAACGCCACAACAATGATTCTGAATATGATACGTCTTCCCATCGTCTGCCAATCACCACCAAACCTGCTTGCCATCCTCGTAAGTAAACAGCCTTTCCTCCTTACCTTCAGTACGATTACGCAAGATGTAAAGGCATCCTGAAGGGACGTTCTCATAGACAAGGGAATCCTTTTGGCCGGCCCGTTGGCCCAAAGATTTCCAACCGCCGTCCCAGCAAAACAGTTCGTAAGTGCAATGAGGATAGATGTTGTTAGAGTCATTCCTTGGACAATATGCGACTCCGGTCACATTACGGTCCCCTCCCAAGTCAAGGCCGATCCATATCGGCTTTGGAGAATCGACAACTATCACATTGCCAGGAAACACAGCCGTGGAATCCGCAGACTGGTACACCCTCAGATAATTTCTTGTGTTTCCGTCAAAAACAGTGCGGATATTGTTCGCATTAGCTTCCTTGATTCCAATGTACTTTCCTTCAAGCGGTTTTCCATCATCTCCAATGAAAGCGATCTCTGCGACATTGCCGGCATTGCCTCTCGCAAAAATGTCAGGATATAAATATCTCACATAGCGGCACTTGACTGGAGCAATCGCAAAAGTGTCCATTTTGGAATCCGGCAACGAGTCAATCGTGAACAATGTGACTGCATTTTCAAATTCGGGATTATCAGCACCCTGAAATCTGGCTCCGACCATCTCTCCCGCATAGCCAAGCTGGTACTTGAAGCGACCATATTTCCGTGTCAGCACCATCCTCGAAACCGGATTAGCACTATCAGCAACCGCCGGATGTTGGCTTCCGTCCTTTTCAAGGAATATCGGATCACCAACCGGGCGGAATCGGCCATCCTTATAATATTGAGGCAGATAGACTATCCTTCGCCCCATCTCCACAAACCTGGCCCTGCCGTTTCTGGAATATGAATATGAGACTGGAACCCACCTCTTGTTGTTGAAGACACACAGATAAACCACAGACACGTCATCCTTCAAAGAATCTGGAATCTGAACCGTGACATCAGAGGTCTTGACAAGATGCGAGGTGACATCCTGATAACCGGCATAAGGGAAATCAAATTGTTTTATAACTTCCAGTTCGTCCTCCGTCATCATCTTTCTTGAGAATTTCTTCACAAATACCTTCGGAGGTTTGTTCGCGATCTCATTCTCGCCGGGATTGAACTTGGCTGCGGAGAAGTCCGCCCACTCATTATCCTTTGTCAAAATAGCATTGAAGTCGTGACCAGCGCTGCGGTTACCCCAATGCGGGATTGTGCAGTGAGCAACCGCCAGTCCCATCGACCTCATAGCGAACAAAGCTACGGCCGCCTGCTCAACACAAGAACTGAGACGGCACTTGCGAAGCTGATCCACCGACAAAGACCGAGGATGATTCTTGAATATGTGTCCTCCCCCAGCCGGAAGGAACCAAGTAGAGATGTCCTGATTGATCAGCCGACAGACCGCCACTGGATCAGTGTCTCCCGCCAAAGAATCGGCGATCCACTTATAACGCTCGCGGAAATAGTGTCTCCAGCCTTCTGTAAGCGGCTCGCTTCCATAACGATACGGCAGAACATATTCACAAAAATCCTCGAACGACAGATGAGATGTCCAAGGATAGTCCAACGTGGCGAAAGCCTCATCAATGTTGTCAATCAGATAGTCAGCCCTGACGGATCGCAAATCATCCGATATTCCGTAATGGAACTTCGATGGATCACCATACTCTGACAGCACCTTGTTCCAGATTTCGTTCACCTTGACCTGCACCAAATAGACATTTACCTCCGTGTCCTCGAACCTGATGTCAAGATTACCGACCGCATCAAAAAACTCAGCGTCAAGGCTGTCCAGTTTCTGACTGGTCAACGTGTGACGTCCAACCATATTCTCAATAAGAAAGCAAGCAGCCTTGTACTTCTTCCGGTCCCTCTGGTAATGTTCCAACACCTTCTCCAACTCCACGCGGTTCTCACCCGCAAGAGACAATGCCGCCTCCAGCCTCGGAGAATACCGAGAGCAGGACTGCACGAATGAACAGATTACCAATATAATCGTTACGGAGAGATTACTTTTGAATTTCATTGTCCACGTTCTTGATATGTTTAATTTTTAATGAATCCAAGCACATTTGAGTCCTATATCTCAACTTTCTCATAGGCATATTCCGTACATTAACGGGCATTCGCAAAACCGACTCACCAACCCCAAATGCTTTATCATATTCCCGTATAGACACATACAGCTCCATTAACAAGACCAACGGATATAGCCGAGAAGGTACCATATAATGAGCAAAGATATACTCGTTCTCCGCTTTATCATATTCGTTCATATCTTTATAATTATCTCCCATAACGTTATGGAACATCGGGTCCGAAGAATATTTCGCACCATAACTTAAAATTTCATTACTCTTTTCATAATGATAATTTTTCCTCAACGCAGTTCCATAATCATAAATAAATCGGGAGTTACCTTTCAAATCATCAAACAACCTCTCATACTCTTTGAGTGCTACACTTCCAACTGACGATGCATTTAACTTTAGCCATTCAGTCTCAGAATGCCTCTCCTTGATTCTTGATGGAATAACCACTATCACACCATATACCACAAATAATGACAAAGCGATAGGAATACAAACCTTTAATACCCCACGTGACGGAATCGCAGATATCAAGAAAAAGAATAACGCTACGTTAAACTGCCACAAACTAAAAGGGTATGAAAAAAATGCGAATACGCATAGTGTGATCATCCCATAAGCCATAGGAGAATTCTGCTTAATAAGCGATTTCACGGCAAAAACCAGAACAGACACGAATAGAAGCATTACTGGAATACCATACTCAATGCCTACTTTCAGATATTCATTAAATGCATACACCGGTGCCCCTGCAACTCTTTCGGCCCAATCAGAATGGCTCTTTTGAGAGAAATATTCAGCCTGCGTTTCGCCATATACACCTAAAACCGTATTATAGCCATATCCTGTCAAAGGCATCTTTGAAATAGCCTTACATTCAATATTCCATATATGGAAACGTCCTAAGGCCGAATCTTTCTTTATAGCAAAAGTTACCGCCATAAAAGTTAAGAGCAAGACAATCAGGATACAGATTACGTATCGTCTCCTCTTGAAAAACAATCTGAATTTCTTCTCTCTATATGCAAATAAAGAAAGCGCAACAATCAATGCCAACCAAGCAGCACGGCTCATAGAAGCCGGTAAAACAACCATCCCCAAGAAGAAAGTCAGCAAGCTTGCTATTTTCACCAAACAAGATAAACGACCTGCCTCTTTCTGATCACGGGTCATAATCAAAGACAGGCAAGGAATCGCGATAGAAAGCCCAACGGTTACAAATCCTCCAAGTGGACCAGGATTTTTAAAAGTCCCGGTCATAGGAAACAGATTATTCTCCGAAGGTAAATAACCAAAGCATTGCAAAAGCCCAATTGCAGATTCCGCAATGGCCAAAGTAAGAATCATACAAATCAAGAGCTTTTGCAAATTATTGGCCAAGGCACAACTAGTTAATTATGAATTATTTCAGATGATAAACAATAAGGCAAGGGTTTCCGTCTTCTGGCAACGCCTTCAGGGCTGAGATAAAATTCTGGACAGCTTCATTTGGTGAGCCAACCATACTTTCCAGATTGTATTTATCCACAAAATCTCCCGGGCGCCAAAAACCGATGATGTTTTCAGAATCTGAAGCGACAATATTTACCAAAGGTACTCCTTCATACTCATCACACGCTGCTTGTCTTAAAGGCAATCCCATATTGGTGTCTTTATCAATCAAAAAGTAAACATCATTATACGTACGCAACAATAAATGATGTTCAGACTCAAAAACTGAAACAAAACCAGAAAAATAGCCGTTTTTAGACATTTCAGAATATGTTGTAGCCACAGAAAACACTACGTGATTTTTATAATATTTATCATCAACAAGCATTCCCTTATGCTCAACATATAAAAGAGGCAAGACCTTATTTTTATCGTCAAGTGTATAAATAGTATCATCAAATGGTTTCAGAATAATGACCCGATCATAACCACCTATGGGACATTTACCTGTTGGTTCTGCAACGTTTTCCGAAGTCATCGGAAAGCCAATCAATGATGTCACTTTTTTGTCATTAATTGACAAAATACGGTAAATTTCATTAAAGTTATTATGGATGCAATTGTTGACAAGGATTCGTCCTTCGCCTAAACTAACAGCATCATTAATGAAACCTAAACTACTTTTTGGAAACAATGCCTCAGATACAAACCGGCCATCAGGCTTGTAGGTAAGTATTTTATCCTGACACCCATCAAGTATCAAGACATTGCCATCTTCACCAATAGCAAAAGTGTCCACACGAAGATATTCCGATGAGGCACGCCCCTTTAGTCCTATCCGATTAAGATATTTTCCATTTTTGTCAAATCTGACAATCAATCCATTATAATTATCAAAAACGATATATGAGGTATCCGCTTTAACAATTTTCTTTATTCCTGATAATGTGCTGCCATCTGTCAACTCCAATGGTATTATATCATAGCCTTGAACTATCGACGGATATATTTGCGTGTTATCATCATACCCCAAGATAGCCGCCACATTCTTTTTTTGTGCCTTATTATGACATCCCATTAAAGAAGTCATCACACAGAATGCCACAATAAAAAGTACGTGGTGCCTAAGACAATTTGTGCTCCCCATAATATGATCCCATTTTTATGCAGCAGTTCTCATTGGAAGCCTCACAACTATAAATTGTAATCTGCATTTCATATTTACCACCTACCACATACTCTCCGCTAACTTTAACCCCACAAACGTTGACCTCTCCTTTTATCGTACACGTACTAGTTACTGTTTCAGCATCCTTGACCATCGTACTCATATTCCAATTTCCACCATTTGATTGGCAAGTGCCACGCGTCCAACCTTCAGGCCCAGGCACAGGTATTCCGGGTACTTCCCCTCCGCCAGTTTCATCCCGCGCCAGAGCGTTAACATTTGCCAAAAAAAGACTCTTAGCCGCCAAACGTTTTTCTGACACAAACATCGTCAATACTGACATCGCGATAGTAAGTATCGACACGATAATTAATACACATTTCTTCATAACTCAATAATTTTGAATAAACTATAATAACGATAAAGATTTGACAAAAATATTGTATAATGCATCCGACTGATTTGGATTCCCCACAAAAATTGGTGTACCTCTCTTGTCAATAAGAAATGTATGGTATCTCTGATCAGAAGGTATTGTTCGATTAATTTGGGCGAATTCACAGGAGCCATCAAAATACACTGGATATTTATATTTTTTAGCTAATAGCATCCTTAACACCTCTGAAGCATCTTCCGCACGAGGAGAGAAGACAACTACTACATCAAACAATTTAGTCGAACCCGCCATCATAAACAAATTGTCAACAATTTCAAGATGAGCTATATGACAAGCCGAACACGATGACGAATCTATGTATTCAATAAGTTTAGCCCTATCAGGCAATGGTTCCATACCCAAAACTTTTCCCTTCTCTATTCTTATAAGATTATCAGGGATAACAATTTCATTCTTCTGAAAATCAGTTAATATCTTTGCCACTTGTACATTTCTATTAGAACAAGATACCACAAGTAACAAGATGAATAGCAGGGGATACACCTTAAGCATATATCTCTAATCTACTTCCGTGAAGAACACCGCATAATAGTTATGCCCGTTCTCCGTTGTGATGTCCATTCTGTAGGCGGTATCAGGTTCTACAGGGATTACCATCCTTCCTGAAGCACTGTTCCCGACATAGTTCTGGAGTTCTCCTGTAGTCTGATTCTCAAGCACAACATCCACTGTTCCGAGATTTGACAGGAACGACAACTCAAGACTGTTCGTGTAAGAATAATAGAAGCATTCAACTTGAACTTTCGCCGGAGCGAGGTTTCCCTTTGTGTTCGGCTTCGTTTCTTCTATAACTACAATAGGTATGATGTCTTCGTTTTGCGAATACACCGCAATATTAGCTGTCAACAATGACAATAATATTAGTATAACCTTTCTCATAAAAAATGTTTTATTTCCGACTGCAAAGTTCGGGAGAAAGGTCGGTTATACAATGAAAAATAGTTTCACTTTAAGCAAATATAATCCCTTAATTTTTAAGTAGTTACAAACGGATTAAGATCCATTTTCTCACTCCGCCCCATCTAACACACTAATTATCAGCACATTAATCAAATATCGGCGATATATCACAATTAACAATACGCTAATTATTAAGCGATTACATCAATCACGATATCAATTCCGAGAAAAGAGTCTTGTTTTCGTCGTCCAACCTTGCGATTTTTTCTTTAATGTTGTACCGCTTTGTGTAAACAGTGTTCACATTATAGTCCATCATTCTGGCTATGGTCTTGGTGTCAAAGCCAAGGATCAGGAAGGAGATGAAACGGAAATCCTTCTCAGTGGTATCCGGTATCGCCGCCCTTAGCTTTGTCATTATGCCATCGAGATTGTCATCAAGCATAGACTCAAGCTCCTTTTGGTTCGGCTCATCCAATATCGCAAGGATCTTTTTAACCTCCGCATAAATATTATCATCACTGTCTTTTGAAGATTTGCCTGATTCGAAGTACCGACGGCACAGTTTATTCAATTGGGCATACTGCTGTTTGTTCACCTGGACATACTTCGCCCTCAGCCTCATCAACGCCTGCTCTTTTTCCGCGGCATCCGAAAGTTTTTCCGACAGGGTTCGTATATTCCTCTCAGCCAATTCATTCGCGGATTTCAGCGAATCTATGGAGCGCAAATGTTCAGCCTCACAAAGGAGTGACTCGTTAAGCCTTTGCTTCACTTCATCATTAATGAATGACATTTCCTCCACCTGACGCTGCCACATTTTCTTACGTTTCGAATAAATGCCCAGGCCTGATGCCACCACCAGCAAAGCTATCAAGAAAATCATCCATTTCATCTGACGCTGGAGCCTTCTATCCTTATCCAACAGCAGGGACTTGCTCTCATAATAATCCGACTGCGCCAACGCCACCGATTGGCCAACAGTCTCCAATACCTCTGAGTCTCTATCATCTATTGATTGTTCGAGGCACACTAAAGCATCCTTGTAATCTCCACGATGCTTGAATATCCTATACTTCCAAATCTTTAAGATAGTCGAGCTGCTGTCCACATTCTCCAACTGCCGGATTACATCGTTTGCAGTCCTATGATCTCCTATGATTTCAGAAGCGTAGGCATAGACTCCATAATCGCTTATGGAAGGCGTTCCATCAAATTCTCCAGTAGCCTTTCTGAACAAGTCAATGGATTCGTGAGGGTCAGAACCAGGTTTGAAGATGTTGTTCCACGCAAGGTTCAATAATTGCCTCGCATAAATGGAGGTGTCACGGATTGGTTGTGAGAAGAAAATAGAATAAAGACTGTCAGCCTTCGCCCAGTCCCGAATGTTCGAATAGCGATTTGCCAACAATCCTGTAGTATTCCACAGCCTGAAAGAGTCCTTGGCCTGGGCAAAATAATCACAGGCCTCCTTACAATATAAAATGCTCTCAGAATTATTATTGTTCCACAAATAGACATCAGAAATAGAGGAACTGATGATTCCCTTGAATACAAGATTGTCCGAGTGGAAGGAATACTCCTTCGCACGGAGATAACTCGCTATCGCGGATTCAGGATCTCCAGTGTCATACTGCGCCGTCCCAAGATAGAAATACATCTTCATCCTGTCATCATTGGAACCGTGGCGCTCATAATAGCTCGCAGCAGGTTTGATGATACGCAGATCAGGGATATCTCTATGATTTCTGGCCAACGCCATCGTGTACAGCAGCGAGTACCTCGCACGCTGCGCCTTGACCTTAAGACCCAGCGTATCAATCGATTCCAACGCAGCCAAAGCGCTGTCAGGCCTTGTCCACATAACGGCATCCGCCGTGTCCATAATCCGCTTGGCCTCTTTGCTCGCACAGGAAGAGACAAATACTATGATGGCGACCACCGCAATTGTTCTAATGACTATCTCTAATGATCTCATGTCACAGATAACGGCCCATTAAGGGGCCGTTTACACCATAAAGATAACAATTATTTCAGACAAGGCATCGAATTATCCGAGAATCTTGTTTTCTTCCACCACTCAAAGATTAAGTCACACATTTTGAATAACGACTCCGACGATGTATTCCACCGAGGCAACACCGTGAAGAGCTCATCCCCACTTTTAAGCTTACGTTCTTCTATAACAAGTTTTTGATTCATAATGGACCTGAAACACTATAACAGAAGATGATGAACCAGACTCACTTGACTAGGGTCTATCATTTGTTGTTCCGGACGATGCCGGATAAGAGAGTGGCAAACTCACGAATATCTCCATCGACACTGGCTTTCTCAATGGCTGCCATATAGTCGTCTATGATGCCTTTGGAGATGATTGTCCAGCGGTAGCCACCGGAGGCGAGCATAGCATTCATAAGGAAACGCCCCATTCGTCCGTTTCCGTCCATATATGGGTGTATGAACGTGAAAATGAAGTGTCCCAGAACGGCACGGGTCCAAGCGTCTGGCTCATTTTTAAGCAGATTAAAAAGTACAGGCATCGCATCCCTGACGGCCTCGGGACTAAGAGGCGTGTGCTTGGAGTTTCTGATGTACACTTGATTTGATCTGTATCCAGCTATGTCAGAAATTTTGATGATGCCTGCCATAACAGATGGAGCGAACATTTCCTGATACCATCTACGATAGTCTTTCTCGACGATGGCACTGGCTTTTGAACCACCAAGTATCATGCGGATGCTTTTCTTGGTCTGCTGAACCTGTCGCAAGACAGCAAGTGATTGTGCCAGTTTTTCGGATGGTAGAGCCATAATGCCGACGTGTTACAATTTAATTTACGCTGCGAAGCGTACTATAATATTATCGTTGTGTAAGCACAATTACTTTTGTGATGAAAGGAAGAATCTGAATGACATAGCATCATCGTTCCGAGAACAATGACAGCCACCGACAACAACAAGCCAAGGATCCCGAACTCCATTCCCATATGAAGATATTCATTGAACGCATATTCGGGGCATCCGGCGATCCTTACCCTCTCTTGACCGCGCTCCTCTGTCTCAAAATATTCCGCCTGCGCATCACCGTATGCCCCGAGCGATTTCCCGAATCCGTGCCCTGTCAGCGGTTTGTCCGCTATGGCCCGCAGTTCCATCTCCCAAATGTGGAAACGGCCAAGCGCCGAGTCCTTCTTGAGGCAAAACGCTCCCGCACCGACAACAAAGGCCACAGCTACAACAGACAAAATCAACCATTTATGCGATTTTAAATATGACTTTGATTCCGTATTGGTCAAGGCGAAAGCAACCGCTGACACGAGCAGCGCGACAAAACCGGTCCTGCTCATTGATGCGGGCAGAACTACAATGCCCAAACATCCGGAAACAGATGATAGCCAGAATAGTATTCTGTCATACAGGTTTCCGGAGTCACGCCATTTCCACGCGGCCGCAAAAACCACGGCTATGCAGACCGCGAGGAACCCGCCATAAGGACCGGAATTAGCGAATCCTCCAGTCATAGGGCACATACTGTTATGAGAGACAGCGATCCCAAGCAACTGCATAATCCCAAGCACCGACTCGTAGGCAAGTCATAGCGACAGCGCAGAGACGACTATGCGTTCAGCCACCTCTCGCCGACAGACGAACAAGGCCAATGAGAAGAGAACTGTAGCCAGAAAAGCCACAACACTAATTTACCGCCTGAATCAATCCAACTTGAACCGATATACCATCAGAGAGCCATCCTCTTCGCCACCAATGATTTGAGAATAATAGTATGGAGCGATGTAACCGACGACCTTGAACCCTTTCGGAATCTCACTATCAGACATCAGTTTTCCATCCTTATACACCTGAAGTCCATCGTATTCTGAATCCGCTCCTTTCTTATAAGATCTGAAACATACTCCGGTCTCGTCAATATATTCAATCCAGTAATAGTATCCTTTTTTCGTTATGTTTGTCCTATAGGCATTCATCTCGTCCAAAGAACCGAACCGTTCATAGTCTGTGTCCATATTAACTCCTGAGCGTCCGAACGCAAACTTCGGCTTGCGGTTGTGGTCAAATACATAAACCAAGGAGTCAGCGGCGAAGCCAATGTACATATTATCTTGGTTGTCAATGTCAAACATCACAAAATCCATCCCTCTATACTTTGCCTTGTCTTCACTGAACATAGATGGCAGCCCTTGAATCTCTGACTTTAACGCTTTCCCCTCTGTCATATCCACAACGCCTATGTGGCAAACCTTCTTCTCGTAATCAGGACCAAATATAAAATCCGGAATATCTGATACTAGACCTTCATAGAGTTTACCTTTATAGAACCTGGCAATACAGTCCCCTGGAGTTGTGTAGGCAAGGAATGCTGACGGGGCATATTCCTTCTGTTGGTCTTTCACGATAAGGAACCTGTTGACAGCGGTCAAATCTTTTGAGAAGTACTCGAAATCCAGACTTGATCCCGCAATCGCAAGTTCACCATCACCAGACATCGTGCCGATCATATAATGCTTGATTATTGACTCATTCGACGCTCTGCCGTTGCCAAGAGTCCTCTTTATCAGATGCCCCTCCGCATCGAACCTATAAAGCCAACCATAGAATATGTCCAGACAGCATATTCCTTGGTCCTCCTGCGCCCACGAGAAAGACTCTCCGGAATAGCGCACGGAATCCAACTGAAGCTGTTCCAGCCGCACACTATTGTAAGCAGGAGCACCATCACTTACAATCCTGCGCATTGAATCATAAACGTTATCACCGTCGGCGCACGAACCCAACAGCAAGACTAACGCCAATATGGAAGCTGCCGATGGCAGCCTCCATATACTAAAAAATATTCCTTTCATAACTAAGAAAATGTTAGCATAATCGTATTACATATTACTCTATCTCATTTCCAATATTGTATCTTAATAACCTCTCAGTTTCAATATTGTATGTGTATAAGAATCTGTTGTCCCAGTCAATATCAAATGCCGTAGCAGGTTTAGGAAGCAGCACTTGCATCAATGGAGCTCCAAACCAATCAAAGAATTGCAAACAATTCCCTGCTCTCAGACAGGCAAAACAGTCATCGTATAGGCGAAGATCCATATACGCATCCTTGAAATCGCCATACGGTAACGTTGACAACTCTTCTATCGTATTAATATTCTCTCCTGTTACTATGGACAACTCGAACGCCTTGCGCAAAGAGTAAATATTGATGACATCCTGATATATGGCAGCCTCCACAACAATATCTTTCTCTTTATTATAGGCAGCTATGGACGACAGCAAATTATGGCGATATCCATCGCCTTTACCTTCAAGAAGAATCTCATTCAATGCCTCGATAGAACCATTATAGGTCTCATTTCCTCTTGACCAAAGAAAGCGCTGTTGCCCTTTCTCATCTGAGCGAAGTCTTCGACAATAATAAGAGGAATCATCTATCCTGAAACAACTTTTCAATTCCCTAGGTAACTTTTCAATGTCTTTTATGACCTTCGGCACACTTTGATTAATTGACTGTTCAAGGTCAAAATCATAGAAATGTCCTTCAGGATCATAAATGCCGACAATACCATCAGAAATCACCAAATCTTGCATAAAAGGCGGATTGAGAAACTCATAAGGACCGTTTCCCTTACGAAGAAATGAGCCTAGACAAGTTCCATCTGCTATGTCATAAGCATATATAAATTTTTCAGAGGGTACCGAGAATATTATAGTATCTCCAATTATAGCAATATCAAGGGCTCCTGCTGGGACAAAGCTCAAATCCTCACCGTTCTCAAGCGTAGAAGAACAGGGGAATTCCCTTACAGACTTCACATTCTCGAAAACCGCCAAGGAGATATTCCTTGAAGAACACCCACACAGAGTCACACTTAGCGCAACTAATGTAATAATCCATCTTGTCATTTTTTGCCTATCTAGGTTTACCTAAATTTCTTTCGATTTGTTATTCCCAAATTAAGTAATCTGGCAAGGGACATTCGTTGATAGACTCGGATATACGGTCCAAAAAATACATCTTTCCTTTTGAATGATCAATGTCAAACGATGAAGCAGGGAAAGGCACCAACAGTTCACAGATTGGATCTCCGTTCCAAGAGAAAAACTGAAGTCGGGGCAGTTTTTCTTCTTTATACTGTTCTTCTTCAGTGGCATCATAATACAAGGCAGCAAAATAACTATCATAAGCATTTATATGTACATATTGATCTCTTATCAGATCATCTCTCTCCGCTGCCAACTGTTCAATAGACATCAAATGCTTTCCAATAATGATTGTCCGAGCGAAATCGTCATACAATGAATACAACTGTATTGAATTCTGCTGAAGTCCTGCCTCCACCACAAGTTGACGCTCTGAATCAAATGCCACTAATGTTGACAGAACATTAATATCATCTGGATTCTTTACGCTAACCTTATTCAGAAACTTGAGGTGCTCAGGTACGTCATTAACCCCATTCACATTTAATAAAGATCTGATTCTGCTTTTGAAATCATCCGCAGCAGAAGTTATCAAAAACAGGGAATCGTTGCAATAATAAGCACGCGGAATCTCTAGCGGGGCTCTTTCAATAATCAGGTCAAACACCGTATGCTCCTGTTTGAAAGACTCCGATAAATCAATGCGAATCAGATTATTCTGTCCATCAAAAGTATAAGAATAAAGTTTATCACCAAAGGTCCTGAGACCAAGAGCTCCAAAACTTTTAGTACCTCTTAACTCACCGTTCGCCCTTCCCTTTTTTAAGGCGTTACCGATAAAGGCACCATCATCCAAACTATAAGCTGATATATACTTATCCCTATCCGAAGATGAAGCCAACAGCAACAATCTATTTTTGACTGCGATATCTATCACGCCTACAGCTTCTACTGAAAAACTTCTACATTCTGAAAGAGATTCATTTTTAGGAAAATTCTCTACGACAATTCTTTGAGGAAAAGAAACTGTCGTGGTAGATTTATTCTCACAAGAAGTTAATATTACTCCTATAATAGCAATAAATTTGTACCAATATTTCATTTCTTACATATGTCAGGTAATGCCCAAAAAGATGCCTTATGATCGTATTGCATACTGCAATTCCCACAATCTCGGACAGAATAGCCTTCCTTATAAAAATAATCATTATGACAAGTAAGAATGCCTGACGAACTCTCCTCGTTCGACAAAGCCTCTACATTCGCATTGAACAAAACATAAGAATCATTAACGATAAGTTTACTTGTCACAAATAATCCACCAATAAAAAGGATGGAAACAAATGAAATCAAACAATACTTTTTCATATTAGTGCTATTTATACGCTCCCTAATGAGCGATTACCGTACAAAAATAATCATTTTTCTCTTGAGAGCATTCACGCCCTTAAGGGAAATCCAGCAAAGAATCACCACCATTGCAGGCCGCTCCTATGATCGACCGCAAGTCTTCACCCACATCAAATGAGATCCTCTCAGGTCTCTCCTTACGACTTTAGATATTCAATACTATACTCCCGAATATGGTCTTCCTCATCAACCGTCAATAAGGATCCGGTCTTACTGTCGATGTCATATTTGGTAATATTCGAAGGCAATGGTATTCGGAACAATGGACTGCCATCCCAGGCATAGCCGTGGATTTCCTTTGTCGTCCCACTCGCACGTTCATCGGTGTACATAACAGAGAAGTAACTATCATTCAATGACAAACCTGTATGATAAGTGCATAATTGAGGCGACTGCTTTTCAAGTACACGGATGTCAGGCATAGTCTTTCCATAGCACAATGTGTAACCGCCTTCGCCCTCAACAGGATATACCTGAACAAGATTCAACAGACACATCGCCTCAACAATAAGATGACGAGAGCTGTTATAACCAACTGTTCCTGAAAACAAATTAATATTATAGCCATCATTATTGCTTATCTGACAGGAGTTTAACTTGAGCATTGGCTGGCTCATACTTTCTGTTCCTTCGACATTCCGGACATAACGTTCCAAACAAGTGCCATTCTGAACCATTCGCTTCATAAAGCAACGGGATCCGTCCAAAGGCAGCGCCGTGAAGAGTTCCTCCCCGCTTTTAAACTCACGTTCTTTTAAAACAAGATCTTTGTTCATAATGGACTCTGAAAGATTCACCTCTACAAGACGGTCAGAATACCGGTCCACAAAACGCATCATATATGAGCCAGATTCGTTATCCAGGCTCAGAGAACTTCCGAATAATGGAAATAACAATTCTTTCGGTCCTCGTCCCTTGGTGAAAAAGTCTCCTTTGCGCTCCAGACAATGGCGATCGTACAAGTGAAGCAACCGGTCCGTCCCCAAAGTCGTGACAACCAACAAAGAGTCGCAATAACGGGCTCCGATAATCCCCATCAAGTCAAGATCTATTTCCCTTGGCTTGAGTCCGGAAAGAGAAATCTCATAGAAATCACTTTCCTCCACTGTGACAACCTTATCCAACGAAGGGCAGTATGAATCACTACAACCAGTGGCCAATAGTAATATGGCCAACATAATAGCATAAATTGATCTCATTTGTTATTATCAAATTACAAGTTTATTTGAGGCATCTTCTTTACGGCTTTCCATCGCCCAAGCGCTATTCCCACAAATATCGGAAAAATATTTCCACAAATACCGGTTTTTTTACATCTTTGCATCCAACCACCAGTACTCATACGCAACGTTCACCAAGCCGCAAGATAGCTGCAAGGCAAAGCCTAAAGCAGATAATACAGCGTTCTTAACAAACTACTTATTAAATGGTTAGAACACCATACGGTAACTTATTTCAGCTTGTACAACACCAAAATCGGATTCGAATCTTCCGTCACATCCGGAACCAACTAAAGCCTCATATTCCTCCCGGGACATATTCATTATTTTTGAATATGGCAATGTCCGCTCTCCGAAATCAAATTCAATGTAAGGGCGCGCCTCAGTTCCATCCAATGAATACAGGACGTTTGATTGAGGGAAGTAGAAATATTCCTTCCCGGCCCAAGAGGTGAAGCCAGAGCTTAAAGACACCGGGAAAGGCTCCTTTGCCGGGAAAAAGCCTTTCAAAAGGTGATCCATTTCTTCATTGACAAGAATGAGGCTGTTATTGTCAGGATTCTTAAGGTAGGAATAATAAAGCCAGAAGCCATCCTTTGTCCTTGCGAAGACGCTCGCACCTGGAGTGCCAACTCGATCATTGTCAAGCCGATGCGATTCCAGGTGCGCGGAGGTTTTCACACCTGGAAGTCTTAGGTGCCAATAGAACACCCTGTAGCGAAGCCACCAACTCTCAGGTGTGCGAATCTGCTCGCACCTGGAGTGCCAACTCTATCACTGTCAATCGGATGCGGTTCCAGGTGCGCGGAGTTTTTCACACCTGGAAGTCTTAGGTGCCAATAGAACACCCTGTAGCGAAGCCACCA